>Ga0315915_1002345_pt1 | contig 23837 bp, 21 predicted proteins | sample MpolbnodulesMG_FD_207738 | JGI IMG/M metagenome (GOLD analysis project Ga0315915, IMG submission 207738) | Medicago polymorpha root nodule microbial communities from Los Angeles, California, United States - branched nodules | ecosystem: Host-associated > Plants > Roots > Nodule | place: USA...
AACCCCCGAACCCTAAATCTTTTCAAAGGGGTGTTTCGAACTTTTTTCCCTTTTTCTCTTAAAATTAAATGTTCAGTCGTGAAATAAAATAGTGAGTCAAACGCTAATCAAATATTCTTGATCTCCAAAAATGGCGCGACAGTTATATATATAACCCTCATTATTCAAAAATTTTAGCTACGCCGCTGATCATAGCAATGAAGGAGTTGGCTTGCTTGAGTTTAACCTGTTTGCAAAAGGAAGCAACAAGAGTGTTGAATGTGTAGCAATCAGGTAAGATACTTTTTAAAATCATCATATCATGAAACAATCCAACAACAACCTTAAGCCTTTTGCAGATAGAAGCTCTATATATTAATGTATTGAAAGTAAATAAGTTAGGATAAATATGTGATTTAACCATGTTTAAGATACAATTCAATAGTTTCATCAATAAAACAATTCTTATACAAACCATGAATAACCGATGTTGTACATAACATCTTCAAGATATTAAAACAAGATGATTGATCAAACAATATCATTGTAACACTTGTGTTGCCCAACTTGCAGAAGCCGTTAATGAACGTCTTGTAGGTAATGTTGTAAAATCAAAACCTAAGGTAAAAGGCATGAAACTGATCATGAAAATCAAGTGACCGATTAACCTCATAATTTTTCCACAGACCTTTGATAAGAGAATTCACTAACACTATTGAAAGAACAAATCCAAGTTTCAAAGTGTAGAAAAGTTGTTTTCATTGCAAAACTTTTTTTTTTGTTTCTTGAATTAACTTAATTGACACTTATATATAAATCGGAGAGTAGTAGTGACCAAATATGGTGTTGATTCTTCAAAGAAAAAGTACACAATTCAATCATTATTATAAGCAAAACTTTATTCTTTAGGTTCATTCAAAAAATTATGCATGTGGTCTATATTATAGACCACCTATATCACTTATTCAATGAACCAAAAATGTGAAGTAAAGCAATGGTGATTATGTTGTGACCTTTAAAGCAATGAGCAATGTGTACACGTATGCGGTCATAGCAAATCTGACTGTTGCGATTAAGATCAAAAGATCAAAACAATTTCAATTAAAAGAAAAATTGCTTTAAATTTACATTATCCGATATTGACAGGACAGTTAAATTTTCTTTGATTGCATGACCGCGTACAATTTACTCAATGTGTGGTTCTTAACATTATAATTAGAAATAGACGTTGATTCACATGAACATTAAGTGAATGAAAAATCAAGTTATAGGATTTAGAAGAAAAAACATTGTATCATAGAATGAGACAACGATGAAAACTTTTCTAGTTCATTTATATCACCAGAAAATTTTGAATCAAATACTTTTGGTTTGTCATAATACCAATTAGGCTGCATTGGACTATGTCAAAATGCAGAAACTTAAAATCTGGTATCACTGAGACAGTTTAACCTCCAATGTCAATCACCGATTCATCTTGGATTGACTGCTACAATATAAACATTACAGTTTAAATACTTGTTTGAAAAACGCTAACACATCAGAATTTTTATTGAGGACATTTGCCCAGAATAAACTCAATTAATCGGGCCTCTTGTGACACTTCCATTAGCTGCGAAGCCTCAAGGAACTGGATATATTCTTGCATAGCTTCTTCCTTCTCCCAATTTACTCTCTTACTTTGTCCAACTGTTTGAGTCATGAGAGTTTCTTCACCCTCAAGCGGTTGCTGAATTTCTTCCCGCATCACTTTTTCAGTTGCAAATGTTTTCATTTTTTCAACAAAACTCTTACATGCAGATTCAACGCTCTTCACTCTTTCAATAAGTGCATTTTTCACCTCGACTACTTTCTGTACAAATTACATCAAATTTCAATTTGCCTCATTCAAGACATAATGACAAACTAATTATCTAGAATTACTACGATTTCGTATTTGAAACCTTAGCCTACACACATAAACTCCTGCCACAGTAAAAAATAATTAAGCGCAGTTTTACTATTCCTTATAAGGTCGTCAAAGATTTAATATTAATAATCTGTAGGATCAAGACAGAATGTAGAAACACGGATGCAATGCAGAACAATTAGAAATAGTGCATTCAAATGCATTCTTCCAATAACAAGAGGATACAATATTTTAAATGCAGGCCATAATAAAAAACAACTAACCTCTCTGTTTGACCCGTTAAAATGGGGGTCGATATCCAATATATCACACTCGAACGTAATTTGGTCGAGCATACCAGGCACCATGAATTTCACGGCAGAACCTTCGTCATTCAAACTTCCTGTGCAGAAGGAAGATTCTTTCCGTACGATTTTGTCTGGGTCATTTTTATTGACTAGAGCCATTCTGTATTTGATGACCTTGAAGGTAACATCAGGATCACTGCCAACGGCCTGGTCACTCTCCAACTTCAAACATATGAAACCGGGGAGTGACACACACACACCTGGGCCATTGAAATAATTTTTTTATCAGAGAATTACAATTAAAAGTGTGTAATCACTACTGCCAAATGCCAATGGATAAAATGCATACCGATTCGAAGTTTACATCCATCAATTTGAAAGAATTTACTGTAGATTCTTCTTCTCTCCATTATTTCCTTAAAAAAACACAAATTCTCGAATTCCCAAATAAAAGACATTCTTTTGCAACTACCATCAAGAAGGGAACTGATGCTGTTTAAGCCAGGCTCAGTAGAATCCTGCACAACTGATGATGTCTCTTTCAACATAAAAACTTCGGCTGAGAACTTTACAGTGTCCTCGACAAGAAATTTTGTAAAGAGACTATTAAGTGTCACAAACTCCAACCATCCCCAAACCGTTGCAGCTTCAGTGTAGCGATTTTCAGATTCTTTGGTCACAGATTTGTCCTCCATTTTCTGGTTCACAACTGACAACCTATAACTAACAAAACAACTCCAATCACTTGAAGTATTTCTTGAATCCATGACCTTAAGAAACATTGAAAGGTAGGATGGTGGCTGACCCCGACCTGATTGCATCAAAACCATATAAAAAAAACTCATCAGAGCCTAAACAATGATAGTTGCTACATAACATTGAATGATGTAAACTACAAACACAAAATATCAAACGTAACCAGCAATTATACCACAATGCACACAAAAAGATTATAACTACTGATACAATTATAATTTACTAAAAACATTGTTAATGGTACGCATAGCAAGGAAAAGGACACACCTCTCGGACAAACAACAAGACGGCAATTTTTATTCCCAACTTCAAAGTTCCTACTCTTAATGCAAAGACCCATGATGTTCTTCTCCTTCGTTATTGTGGTATATTCTTTTAGTGGTTTTCTGCGACACCAAGAATGTAGAACTAACATCATAAGACTTTTTGCACAATTAATTACAATACTTTTAATGGTTTTCTTTCACACCAATAAAACATAACTAACACTACTAAAAAATTTTACACTAACATTGTATATTATTTGAACTATTTTCAGTAGCATAAATTGTAGGTAATAACATTATGTTTTACATTTAAGTTGTTTGTTGCAGCAAACACAACAAAATCTTCTTTTTCAATGTTCAATCTAAGAATGTGTTTTTATTAAAACATGAAACGTAAAGAGATTATGACTTACTCCCCTATTGATCATGACGTTGAATAGTTGATTAACAACAAGGTATCCATCCAACAAAGCATCGTATGTGACAGTGTCAGGCTTGATTTATCGGTGCACCATCACAACAATGAAGGAGTTGGCTTGTTTGAGTTTATGTTGTTTGAAAAAGGAAGTAACAAGGTGTTGAATGTGTAGCAATCATGTAAGATACTCTTTGAAATCATCATATCACGAAACAATCTAACAATAACTTTAAGCCTTTTGCAGATAGAAGCTCAATATAATAATGTATTGAATGTAAATAAGTCAAGAGAAATATGTGATTTAACCATGTTTAGATACAATTCAAGAGCTTCATCAATATGAATAAATGAGTTGTACATAACAACATCCTTCGAGATATTAAAATAAGATGGTTGATCCAATAATAGCACTGCATCATTTATTGTTCCCAACTTGTAGGAGTCGTTAATCAACGTCCCGTAGCTAACATTGTTAAAACAAAACCTAAGTAAGAGGCATAAAAACAGGTCATGAAAATCGAGTGTTTGGTTAACCTTATCAATTTTACACAGACTTTTGATAAGAGAATTCACTGTCACTATCTACAAAACAAACTCAAGTTTAAAAAAAATAAAAAAATAAATAAATAAAGGTTTCATTTGAGAACTCAAATGAAGTTTCAAAAAAACATTGTATATTATTTAAACTGTTCTTTAATACCTCAAATTTGTGTCAATTAACTACAACTAGTTTGCCGACTCATGCGACGCACGGGTCTTATGTTTTAATATATGTTAAAACAAATAAACATTTCATTAATGACATACAAAATATGACCTTACATGTGTAATATATGTTAACATCATAAGCACTAAATGTTATATCATGATCCTAAAGACATGACATTAAAGACAAATTGTAAAATATGCAATGATATAAAATATCTAACGATATTCACAAATATTGGATGTTGGTTGAAATAAAAAAAAATATTGAAAGTTGGTTGAAATAAAAAAAAATGTTGTTCATGACAACATTTTTTTTTAATAAAAATTGCTATTTATTAATGTTACAAACACGTAATTTTAACGTAAATATCTACCGAAACTTGTATTGAATTGTAAAAAATTTCATACAAATGTTTAAATTGATAATATATCTAAGATTTTGATATTGCTATTATTGATCTTTCGTCAAATCCATGATTGAAATTTCATCCAAATATGGAACAATCAAAATATAAGTAGTGCAAACTAATAAACTTTTACAAAATATATATTAATTTTATCAGCTAATAGTAATTTATAGTGCAAGATACTACCACATTTTCACATAAAAATTATTCCTTTAAGTTACCCTTAGATTGAACAGAATTTTACCATACTCAACATCAAATATTTTGATATTATTCTCATTAGACCATGTGCAATGATGTGTTAAAAATCATTTTCAACTTTTAAAATGCATGCAATGGTGTGTTGAGAGTTGGAGTAAAAACGAGGTGGATTGATATTGGTTGAATTAAATCAACGTGTTAAAGTCTAAAATGGTGGGACAAGGAGCAAGCCATGCGGCGCCAAACTAGTGACTACCAGCGCGTGTGGATTAATATTTGTTGTCTTGCATTTTAAGTTATTTATGTGTCACGTGCTTAGTTTATTGTATTGCATTTTAAGTTATTTGTAATGTTTGTTTGTTTTGATAATGACTATTGCTATTTTTAGAGTTTATTTAATTGAAAGATGAACCTTTTTATTAATAATATGAGATAAAAAAAATATAAATAAATTATTTAAATAAATTTTGTTTTTAAAAAAATCTAAAAGATAAATTGTTAAGTGTTTATTATTTTAATTTTAATTTAATTATAATCGATAATTGTAATTTTATGTAATCATAGAAACAAAAATATAAAATTAAATAAGAATATGAAATAAAAAAAGGTGGGGTAGAGTGTTAAATGTTTTTTAAAAAATAATTCGAGAGTGTAAAAGTTGAATGAGTGTTGAATTATTAGGTGGAATAGAGAGAAAATAATGTGGAGTGTTGGAAAAAAAAGGTGTGTTGAAAGTTGAAACCATTGTAAATGGTCTAAGTAGTAGCTAGAAGTGGTAGAGTACACAAAAATGCACACAAATAAGATTAACATTACACTCAACATTAAACTACATAATGAATAACATAATGTCGAGATAAAGGAAAGAGATTCAAAATGACAAAAACCAAATGGAAGAAAAAATTGTATAGAAAAAAATAAAAAAGGTAAAAGAAGCACCATCGTTCTCTCATTGTCTTGTTATTTCTTTTCATAGCTATCCTATTTTCTTTCTTTCCATATTTTCTGAAAATAAACAACATTTTTTATTAAATTGCATCAAGTAAATTGAAAAAAAAACGAGGAAGAAGAAAACATCTCAATCATCATAGATTTATAGCTACGAGTACCATCACCGCTCTCTGCTGTAGATCTCCATTTCGTATGTGAACCTTCGTTTCTATAAACAAATTGTAGAGAATTTTTTTGATAAATTATATTGTCCCTCTTTTCAAAATGCAATTGAAATTTGAAGAAAAAGACAATGAAGTTTTTCCCAAGGGAAAAAAAGATGAAGAAGTTAAAGACCAGGGCAAAAAAGTCTTAGAAAATATGTTAAATAGAGAAAGAAAAGTTAACATAAAAAGAATTGTCGTTCATCTACATACGAGTTTAATGATAGTTTTTTTTGTTCAAGTAGCCTAGTGGTTAGAGCTCACACAATTTAATTGTGGAGAAGTGGGGTGTCCAGGGTTTGAACCCCGACCCCTGCATATAATATGCAATATACCTACCAACCGAGTTAAGCTTACGGGGATAGTTTAATGATAATTTTATTCTAATGCAATCATTTAAGTCCATTGACTTTATTTCAAACATCTTAATGAAAGTTTTACTTGATATAATATTAATAAAGCAATGTTACAAGAAATATCTCTCCAAATTCCACTTAAATTAGTGAATGGAGTTTTACGTTACCAACTTATATGATTTTGACATTGAATTTATTTCATGTAGGTTATTTGTCTTGGCATAAATGTAAGAATGTTACTTTTCTAACATTGAGAACCTAAATGTATGACATTAAAGATTAATTGTGAAATATGCTAGATTATAGTTGATAGGTAAAATTGGTATGATATGGCAAAAAATTGAGGACAAAATTGGAAAATTGGATATCATGCTTGGGAATTAGGGTTGAATGACTATCCTTCATTTATATATAAATTTGTAACTTCAAGTACCACCATCGCTCTCCACTGTAGATCTCCATTTCGTATGTGAACCTTCGTTCCTGTATAAACAAATTGCAGAGAATTTTTTTGATAAATCATATTGTCTCGCTTTTCAAATTGCAATTGAAATTTGAAGAAAAAGACAAAGAAGTTCTTCTTGAGGGAAAGAAAGATGAAGAAGTTAAAGGCCAAGACAAAAAAAAAATAAAGAATATGTTAAATAGAGAAAAAAGAGTTGACATAAAAAGAATTGTCGTTCATCTACATAAGAGTTTTATTCTAACTAATGAAATCATATAAGTCCATTGGTGTACTCAATAGAGTAGTGTTATAGGCAATATCTCTCCAAATTCCACTTAAATTAGTGAATGGAGTTTTCTGCTACCAACTTCTATGATTTTGACATTGACTTAGTTTCATGCAGGTTACTTGTCTTGGCATAAATGTAAGACCGTTATTTTTCTAACATTGAGAACCTACATGCATGACATTAAAGATTACTTGTGAAATATGTTAGATTATAGTGGATGGGTAAAATTGGTATGATATGGCAAAAAATTAAGGATATAATTGAAAAATTGGATATTAGGGTTGGGAATTAGGGTTGAATGACTATCCTTCATTTATATGTAATAATAGATACTTGGATTAATATAAACATAATAGATACTTGGATTAACATAAACGTTGGACTTTTATGTTTCTAAAGTCACAAACATGATGATGGGTTGTGATGGACTCACAGTGGAAAACATTTTATACAAGACTTTTAGTGGTTTTCTTAAGTCAATTAATTACAATAGTTTTAGTGGTTTTCTTCCACACCAAGAAAACATAACTAACACTATTAAAACTTTTGAAAATTGTTGTTGACACATATCATGAGGCTGAGAAACACATGTAAAATACGAAATTGTCCCTCGACAGTTAACTGCTGAGAAATTCAAAAATCGGCTGCAATTAACTGCTGAGGAAAACCTCGGTAGTTAACTAAAAACCTCGGGAGTTAACTGTCGAGAAAACCATTTCATTAGATGAAACAACCACCTGCTCCCCCTACACACTATTTCATCATCAACTTCCATACCACTTCCATCCAATCCCCAAATCCAATATTTTTTTCATCAAATCTTGCTCCAAAATCATTGAAGCATCAAGCATAGGACGTATCAACACACTTTTGACGTAAAAAACAGGTATTGAGCATTTTAATCCATTCATTTTTAGCTTTTGTTATGGGTTTTTACGTTAGTTTACGTAGAACTCTGTTATGGGAACCCTCGGCAGCTGACTACCGAAGTAAATTTCGGTAGTTAACTGCCGAAGTAAATTTCGGTAGTTAAGTACCGTGAAATACTTGTGAAAAATTTTTCAAAACGAAAATAAGGCAGCTACTGCCATTTTTTTCAATTTTTTTTTCTTTTAATTCATTATGACATTGATGTTTATGCATTAGTTAGTGGTTAATTCATATTTTTGTGTTGTTTAATTATAGTAATGGTAGAGAACGCGGAAGATGTTTCGAGAAAGACAAAACCAAATTTTGTCGAAATTTCCAGAGATGTCAAACCGCCTAAGGTTGAAGCCAAACCAAACATTGATGGAGCTTCCGTCCATGTTGAAGCTTCTAAATATGTTGACTTCGGTGTCCTCCCACTTCTTGCCCACGAAGTTGACACGGCTAGATTTTTTTCAGACGACGTTAAGTGTCAAGATAGAGAAGAATTGCTTGAGTGGGCACGTCGTCAAGCAAATAAGGAGGGATTTACAATTGTTACACAAAGATCAAGCTTGATCAATCCAATGTTGCGCCTAGTGTGTGAAAGGAGTGGAGCTCACAAAGTGCCGAAAAAAAACCGAAGCATGCGACAACGGGCTCAAGAAAATGTGGGTGATTGTTCATGGTTAGTGGATATCTTAGTAAGAAAACAAATGAATGGGGATTGAACATTCTTTATGGAGTTCACAACCATGCGATGGAGCCGGCTTTAGAAGGACACATTCTTGCCGATAGATTAAAGGAGGACGACAAGAAGATTGTACGTGACTTGACCAAGAGCAAGATGCTTCCAAGAAATATATTGATAAATTTGAAGAACAAAAGACCACATTGCATGACAAATATCAAGCAAGTGTACAATGAACGTCAACAAATATGGAAGGCAAATAGAGGTGACAAGAAGCCGTTGAAATATCTAATCTCGAAGTTGGAGGAGCACAACTATACTTATTTCTCAAGAACACAAAGTGAAAGTACTACAATTGAAGATATATTTTGGGCTCATTCAACATCCGTTAAGTTGTTTAACAATTTTCCAACGGTTTTGGTTATGGACTCCACCTACAAAACCAACATGTGCAAGATGCCAATGTTTGAGGTAGTCGGGGTAACTTCGACCGATGTGACATATTCGGTTGGTTTTGGATTTGTGACACATGAGAAAGAGGAAAACTTTGTTTGTGTTTTAAAAATGTTGCGTAAACTTCTTACATCAAAGATGAATAAGCCTAAGGTGTGACTGACAAGGATATGTCTTTGATGAATGTGGTTGGAAATGTTTTCCCCGAAAGTTATGCAATGAATTGTTACTTTCATGTGGAAGCAAATGTTAAACAAAGGTGCATCTTAGATTGTAAATATCCTTTGGGGAAAAAGGATGGGAAAGAGGTGAATAATCGCGATGTTGTCAAGAAGATAATGAGGGCATGGAAAGTTATGGTTGAATCGCCCACTCAAGAGTTATATGCAAATGCATTAATGGAGTTCCAAGATACTTGTAGTGATTTCCCACATTTTCTAAATTATGCCATGACCACCTTGAATGAAGTGAAGGAGAAAATAGTGAGGGCATGGACAGACCATGTGTTGCATCTTGGTTGCAGAACCAACAACAGGGTAGAATCGACTCATGCTTTAGTAAAGAAATATTTGGACAATAGTGTGGGTGATTTGGGTACTTGTTGGGAGAAAATACATGACATGTTGGTTCTTCAGTTCATTGCGATACAAACAACATTTGGTCAGAGTGTTACCGTATTGGAACATAGATTCAAAGATGTCACTTTGTACTCCAGTTTAGGTGGTCATGTGTCTAGATGAGCTTTGGACAAAATTGCTTTGGAAGAGTCACGTTGTAAGGAAACATTGTGCATGGACAAAGAAATTTGTGATTATGTTCAAAGGACTTCTTACGGGCTTCCATGTGCATGCGAAATTGCTACTAAAATCCTTGATGACAAGCCAATTTTATTGGATGAGATACACCATCATTGGCATAGGTTACATATGGGCGAAGAAAGTAATGACCATGGTTTTTCTGTCGATGAAGAATGGAACGATATTCAACAACGTCTCAAGAGACTCCCTTACGAAATGAAGCTTGAAGTCAAATAGGTTTTGCGGCAGTTGGCATTTCCTGAAACCACCATGATGTCTCCACCACCACGAAAAGTACCATCCAAGGGAGCCAAGAAAAAAGTGGACATTGCAAGGTCTAAAGGAAAAATTACATCGACTAGTCGAATCCTTCTTCGTGGGAGGTTGTTGATTCCCAAAATATGGATAGTCAATCGTCACCATCACCAACAACTTCATCATATAAAAGAAAAAAAGGTGTTCTTCTTGGTAAAACATCACTTTCCCCACTTCCACCACCTTCTCGGTATCCAAAGCCTAAGACTATTCCGGTTATGAGGCCTAATGATTATATGCCACGCTTCATGCTTCCATTTATTGAAAAAGTGAAGTGCTGGATGTTATAGGCGATGGACATTGTGAATTTCGGGCTATAGCCGAGTTCATGGGATTGACCGAACAAAATCATATCATGATTCGTAGACATCTTATTCAAGAGTTGAAAGATCATAGAGATGATTATGTTGAAGTATTTGCGGGTAAGGATCGTTATAACTACATTTTAAATGGCTTACATCCTCTCGCAAATATGAAAGGTTGTGCACATCTTGTTGATAAGTGGTTGACTTTTTCGGACATGGGACACATTGTTGAATTACTACAAAAGGTGTGTGGCCGTGTTGACAAATCTTGAAGTTGGAAAATCGAAATCTTTTTTCCCACTAAGAGGGCCACTACCGCCGGGTAAGCAAAAAACTCCCATCATGTGCCTTGGGGTAATTCCGAATCATTTCATGCTTATTTATTTGAAGAATGGTTGTCCACTACCTCCATCATCTACGGAGTGGCACAATCACAAGAAAGAAGATGCGGTGACTTGGGAAGATGAATATTTGGATCAACATGAGTTGTTCCAAAAGCTCATGGTTATTGAAAGTGGAAACAAACCGCCGCAACCACAAAAGGAGTCAAACAAAGCGGTGCCTATTTTGTTGGACACTCCCGAAAAACCAAAGCAGCAATTTGAAGTTATTGCGGAAGATGAGGAAGATTCTATTTCACTTGATCTTCCCAATCACTTGGTCTTTAATGAGTGATTTTTTTGTCGGTGTTAATCCTTTTTTTTGGTAGAAATTACACCGACGTATATTTTGGGGTCGAAATTGTTACGCCAATTTTTTGTGGCCAATATATAAGTAACATTATGTAATTTATATAAATATATGATAATATGACTTTTATGTGGTGAAACTTGTGTATACTTGTTAATGTTTACGCATTTATGTTTACGCATTTTATGTACATTTTATTGATTATTACGTTTCGTTTAATTACATTCTAAGGCTTTTGTGAAGTGAAACATGTATGGGGTTGCAAAAATTGAAGGCCGTGTTAGGTACTCCGCTTTTAAAAAGACAATTAAGGTTATGATAACGCCGATCGACTCTCTTGATGATTTGAAGGCACAACTTAACACTTATTTTGAGTATCTTGGTGAAAATCAATATACACGTCACTTGTTTGGTCAAATGTCATGCATAGACCTAGGAGAAGATAGAGATGAATACGCATGGAAAACGGCAAGCTATATGCCTTGGCTTATTGAAGACGATAGCGACGTCAGATTTATGTTTCGGAATATGGTGGAAAATAATATATTATATATGTATGTTCGTTCCATATGCAATTGCGTTGAATATGTTGTTTAATTTAATGATATGTAATGAGTTGTAATGTGTTGTTTAATTATGGGCACTATGTAACGTTTTGATGAATTTCAATCTTTTGTGTATTTTGAACAAAATGTTGGTTTAATTTAATTATGGACAATTGTAAAAGATATTGTATTTTTCTTGTTTATTGCATTTGGAAATGTTCTGGTTTAATTACAGGTAAAAACTGGCCGAAAAATGGCTTAGAAATGCTTTAGAATTATGCAGAACCCACTGTGTGCATTATTGTTTTTCCTCGGCAGTTAACTGTAACCAGTTTTTGAAATCCTCGATAGTTAACTGCCGAGGGGTAATTTCGTCTTTTACTTATGTTTCTCAACCCTATCAAATGTGTGAATAACAATTTTCAAAACTTTTTACACTAACATTGTATAATATTTAAACTGTTTTTCAATAGCCCAAATTTCTGTCCATTAATTAAAATACTTGGATCAACATAAACGTTGGATTTTTATGTTTCTAAGGTCACAAACACGATGATGGGTTGTGATGGACTCGCAATGGAAAACTTTTTACATTGCATAGAAATTAATCTGATTTTTAGTAACTCATATTCCCTCGAGAGTGTCAATTTATGATTCTCTAAACTCAAACTGGTTTTTGAAATTCCCTAAATCTAGTTTTGACACCAACAAAAAAGTGGTATTTGAAATCCCTACATTTAGTTTTGACAAAACACTTCATAAAATCCCTTAGTGCAACTCTATTCCATCCTTATTTGAAACTCTGCTTTTATATCCCTCACTTGGATGGATCCCTTAATTGAATAGGGAACGAGATTTGCAACTATTTGCATGACACTTGTATTGTGTATTGTCACCATAAAGTGACATAGGTTCTGTTTGTGAAAATCCAAGTTATGCTGTAAAAACCATGAAGTTAAATTATTGTCAAACAAGCATTAGTCATGACACGGTTGTCAGAATCATTGGAAGATTTAGTAACTTTTGCATAAAGTGATGAGAGATTCACGAAGCCAAATCCAAGGAATGCTTAGTACTAGTTAAATTTACCGGTTGAAGTCCTGAAACTCAACATGCACTCACCATTAGATTTAGAGTGAAAAATCTTAACACTAGCATGAAATTGAGTTTCAACATATGCTAGAAATTTCTAAACATGGAAAACAATTCGGTTTTAAATCGAAGAAAATATAACCATATAAAGCGACTCTAATCGTCAATAAATGAGACAAAATATTTACGGTTAGCATGGGAAGCTACATGAGACACTTCCCACTTATCACTATGTATCATTTCAAAACAAGTTGAAGCACGTACAATGTGCTCACGACGGAAAAAGAAGTGGTAGTTAAAATATTTTTAAAGACTAAAAGCACTTTTAACCCTTTTTAATTTATAATTTAAATATTTAAAGGAGAATGGTAAACAATGCCCCCAAGACATTGGTATAATATGATATTAAGTGTGTGTTTGATAGCTTCAAATGTTTGATTTATAAAAAAAAAAGTTTAATATGAGAGATTTTTGGTTCGAGTATCGTTCATGTTTCTGGAAGAATTTAAATATGGGAAATGCTAACTTGTGCCCTTAGGTCACACGTTAAGAATTTCACTAATAGAAATTATGCATTGAAAATTGTGTTAATTTATTGCTCAAAATGTTGAATATTAATTTTTTTTTTCAATAAATTCTTATCATTGATGGAATGTTTAACATGTGCCCTAAGGACACAAATTAGCACTGACCCTTTAAATATAATTATCTTTGTAAGTCCTCTCTAAATTTGAACATCCTATATACCTTGAACTTACTATGGGGGCTGACTCCATGGAGCTGGATGCACTAGTAGGCACTAATAAAATTGCATTATACAATGGTTGGAGTTCCAAATTTTCCACTTATTTAATATGTGAGTTTTCAGCCGGTAAGATGAAAACATGAAATTAAGATGAAAAGAAAGAAAAAAGTTCAATTAATAATTCTCAAAGAGGAAAAAAAAAGTGAATAAGCATTTTCATTATTGAATTTTCACATGTCGTTCAATTTGGTCTTCAAATTATTCAAAATAGCTAAAACGTCCTAGAATTTTACAAACACCAATCAATTTCGTCCCCTTATCAATTGGATCGTTAACGATGATGACATGTGATGTTAAGCATTGACGTAAATTGTCAACTCGAATAACACATATTTAGGGACAAAGTTGATTGTAAGGTATTTACTAATGTGGATTATCTAACACTACAATTTTATCTTGTATTATCATGTTGTGTCTGTATTTACTTCTATGGGTTACACATGTCTTCTACTTATTGCTAGCCACAATTTCTAATCAAGAATTAGTTTAATAGGTAAGATAAACAATTTAATGATTAATTTGATAGTAAATCACATAATTTATGGACCATATCGATTTCCAATGAATAATTCAATAATTGATTTGAATTATTTAAGAAAAAAGTCTAAAAAAATAAATCGAAAAACATTTTAATTATTTGAAAAGAAGAAATTGAAGAAAGAAAATGTCTATTCATTAAAAAAAAGTGGAATTAATTAATATATTGGAAATTGGTGTCGTTAAGAAATGGTAAATCTGACAAAGAAACACACACAGTGTTGATCACCATTATCATATCATATTGATCAAGATGAAAGAGAAAGAGAAAGAGAAAGAGAGAGAGATAGATACAATACAAGCATTACCAACAACACTGTCCCTCCGTGTTTCTCCTCGTAACTACTGAACCCAAAGGTTTTCTCTCTCTCTCTCTCTATCTCTCTCTCCTTCAATTATTTTTTAATTTGTAAATTTTCATCAATTATTTTCATTATCTTTGTTTGACCAGGTTTTGCGCTTAGGTGAAGGATCAAGATGCAATAGTATATAAATTTTGGCGAAATTAGTTTTCAATGTTTGATTATTGATTTTGACAAGTTAGAACACATTCACATTACTCAAAATAATTGAAATTAAAAAACAAAGAGAGTTTGAATTTGATTGATTAATGGGAAAGTTAAATGTGAGAAAACCTCACTTCTATCACCTGTTTAACCCTTCTTCAACCTCTCAATCTCTGGTAATTTCTCTACTTCTTCTTTTTGACCTAATTGCATGTTTCAATTCATACTCCTAAATGTATATAACTTCAATTATTATGATCTTTATGATTGTGTGATATTATGTTTATGAATAACTTACACCATATTTTGTGGACAAGTAAAATTGGAAGCAAATGTGTAAGTACGTGTTTGGATTGACAGTGACTTTGACGAAATTACAGTGGGTCGCTGTGGTTTTGGTAAAACTATAGCTTGGAGCTGCAACAAAACCAGAGTGCCATTGTGATTTTGTCAAACTCATTGCCAATCCAAACATGCATAATGCATCTGTATGCAACAATGACAAGCTGAATGTGCTCTTATTGCCGAAAGCATTTTCTTTTAGAGTATGTTTGGATGGAGGGTTTTGGAGGATCTGACTGAGTCTATATTTTTGTATGTATTTGAGATTTTTAAAAAAATTGAAAAGAATAATGTCATTTATGATCATACAACATTTCAATCACACTTAGTTCGTTTTTAAAAGTATTTTATAACCTCCTTGATTTAGAAAAGAAAACCGAGTCCCCCACTCCTCTCCCCTCCGAGAACTTTCATCCAAACATACCCTTAAGCAAGGTGAAGGCTTACCCTTACTTTCCCTCTCAGCCTATATGAAGCTGAGAAACCATGTCAGTGTTTCTGAATACCCAATAGAAAAAGTATTGATTTGGAATTGATTGGCCCTTAAAAATGCGGAGAATAACAGAAACAGTAAGCTAGTTTGCAGTCTTAGAGTCAGACAGTCCTCAATTTTCAGTATCATGTATCTAAACAAGTAAATGATGTCAATTTGTTGTTTTGGATATCATAAAATGCTTTTGGAGTTTCTATTTGAAAGTATATTCTTTTAATGTAGAGAGTTCCAGATGGTTTTGTCCATCAAATGGAGGGCACGGCATGCGGATTAGTTTCATTAACTGGTCCTAGTGGAAATACTTGGCAAGTTCGTTTAGTTGAGCAGGACAATCATCTGTTCTTTCATCATGGATGGTCAACATTTGTGGGAGACCATCATTTACAATACGGCGACCTTTTGGTTTTCAGATACGAGGGTCACTTGCATTTCACCGTGCAAGTATTTGGTGAGAATGCATGCGAAAAAGAAGCTGCATTTCATTCTGAGTGCAATCTAAATTCATTCAACTTCGATAATATTGAAGGACAGAAAAGTGATGCTGAGGTGATTTCTTCTTTGGATGTTGTTGAAGATGTTCAGAAGAAAATGAGGTGCGACGCCATTGAGAACCAGGAGCCTGAGTTGGCTATTGCTGGTAAAGATCTATCCAATTATGAGTTAGTTAGACCAATTAGTATGATCAGAGAAACAGAAGAAACCTGCAAAGAATGTTCAGCTAGTGCTGTCCATGTTCCTTTTCAAACAGGAAATAGTAATGAAGCTGAAGGTATAGCAAATTTGATTTCATTCTGGGTCTCAAAAACATGTACTAAAACTGATACGAGCTTCCCTAGAAAACTGATACTTGTCTACTATAGAGTATTTTGCATTCAAATCCTTATATTTATGCCAGAGCTTATCGTTTTAATTAAAACTCATGATTGAGTTGTTCAATCCCACAGGGGCAGCAATCCTGTATAGAAGTGGGGAGGAAGATGACCACGATATTCTCAGCGGAGCTTCACTATCAAAGTTATCAGCACATGATGAGAAAAAGATAGCCCAATCATTTACGTCCTCTTTTCCATATTTTGTTAAAATAATTAAAACCTTCAATGTCAGTGGTTCATATACTCTGGTGAGTTGTTTCCTTTTGTCATTCATAATTTATCTCCCAAATAATGCTGTTTTATCTTCTAGAGAAACTGATCTGGTTGGGGCATAGTAATTTTTACCCAAACAGTGTTTCTCCCTTTATGTATGGAGGATGATAAGCATAGGTTCAAGCGTTTCAGATGTATTCATTACAAGTATAAGATGATCTCACTGAAGATTCCATCCAACCATATTGATACAGAGTCCTAGTTAATGAGTCAACCTTGGTAGATTTGAACTATTCTTGTCCTTGCACTTCAATGCATGTTTGAATGATATTTCAATACTTAATGGAGATGCTGCTTGGTGAACTTCTAAATTTCTACCTCAGCAAGCTTCTAGATCACACTTAGGGACCGTTTGGATTGGCTTATTTTTTAGCTTATGAAAAATAGCTTATGCAAATAAATAAGCTTTTATGTTAACTCATAAGTTCTCACTAACGAAAATTGTATTTTCATAAACTACCTTGACAAGCTTATGAATAGTACATAAAAGCTTATTTATTTGCATAAGCTCAATAATAAGTCAATCAAAATGGGCCCCAAGTTCAAGACCTTTTCTGCTGCTATGAAATTTTCTTATTGACTACTGTGCAATTTCAATGTTGTGTTTCTTCAAGAAGCTTCTACATCACACCAAGTTCGAGACCTTTTCTACTACTATTCTTGTCCTTGCTCAAACTTTTGGATTCAACAATATTTTAGTTTTAACTTTCCTTCCACTCACATGTTTCTTATTTTAAGTTTATTGGTCATATTATTTGTTGTGTAAAGTTTTCTTGTTATTTGTCTCAACACTAAAGCTCTTGCTGATACTGATTAATAATTGATACAATGCAGAATGTTCCATATCAATTTTCGATGTCACATTTTCCAAACTGCAAGACAAAGATTATTCTTCATAATTTGAAGGGAGAACACTGGACTGTTAATTCTGTTCCAACAACTAGAGTGCATACAAGTCACACTCTATGTGGAGGATGGATGGCTTTTGTTCGTGGCAATAGCATAAAAGTCGGAGATGTCTGCATTTTCGAACTTATACGTGAGTGTGAATTACGTGTTCGCATCGCTGAGGTTGGAAAAGATGGATTAGACTGCCAGGTTGGAAAACTAGCTTGTAGTATGCTTAGTGCAAGACATGATGTTGCTAGCCATAATACTTCCAGATTTATGCCGAAGAAACCTAAAGTTAGCTCAAAGTGCAGAATGAAGGTTGATCTATCAGATAAAAGGTTGTCAAAGATTGGTCAAGAAGCTGTTTTATCCATTGAATTCAAGAAATCTGGTAGAGCTGCAACTACTTCGAAGAAAATGGGGCTTTCCCCCAAGTCAAAAGCTGCCCATAAAAAGACGGGTAAGGTTTTTCCTTCTATTTGCCCACTAGATGGCAAATTATATTGCAATGTAGATCTATATCATAAGTTTCTGCAACAAGTTTCTATTAAGTATTTTATTTTCAATAGTAAAAAAGAATTATATAATTCAATTTTTTTGACAATTGCAATGGTGTTACTGATAGTAAAAGAAAGAACAAAAAGGATAAACGTTGAATATTTTCCTTCTGTAAAAGTTTCTACCTTCCAAATTATGACTTCAGTCTCATTTGAACTGTAAACAAAGACAGCTGTACCGAGGAAACATCGTGTTGAAGATGAACTAAGTTCCCAGGCTAAAGCTGGTTTGAGAATGTTGTTTGCACTCGACGAACAAAGAGTAGCTGAAGCTTTTACTTCCCCATTTCCTAATTTTGTGAAAATCATGAAGAAGTTCAATGTCAGTGGATCATACACTTTGGTGGGTAATACATATTTCACAACTAATTAGTGTTAGCATCTGTGTTTAAAATCAATATCATTGCTAAACTTTTGAATATTTGTTGCACTGTAGAAAATCCCATATCAGTTCTCTGCTGCACATCTCCCCGCCTACAAAACAGAAGTTACGCTTCGCAATTCAAGAGGCCAGTGTTGGATCGTAAACTCCGTTCCAGATGCCAAAGGCAGAACAATTCACACCTTTTGTGGGGGATGGATCGCCTTTGTTCGTGATAATGACATCAATTTTGGTGATACTTGCATTTTCGAGCTCGTTTCTCATTATGTGATGCAGGTTCATATATCCGGGGTTGGAAAGGAAGGTCTTGACCATCAAATTGGGCATGTGAAACTTAATAACATGTAGCTAGCTACTGTTCCATCTACTTGCTAACGTTCTTGTTTGTGAGACAGATCAATCAATCTCAAATGGAGATTTTTTGTGGTAAGAGTCGCAAAAGACTTGTGCATTTTATGCATGTCAGTAAATTTATGTTGTCTCTCCAGATCCAAATTGGTTGTATCATCGCTAATCAAGATCTTAGAATGTATTAATTATCTACTAAGCCACTGCTTTTGGTTTTTATCATTGTAAATTTGTGATTGTCTATAACATTCAGTAGGCTCGTGAAATGTTGGTCTGGTAGAGGTAAAACTACATTTTGATTTGTCTCATGTTAAGTGTCGTTTAAGGTTATGTACACATCTTAAGTTAATGAGTCAATATATGCAATAAACTAGATCGCTGACCAGGTTAAGGTTGATCATATTCTGATTGGTTAAGGTTGATTGACCAAGTTATAAATCAAATAAATAATTTGTTTTTTAAAATGTTGCTGCTCTACTTACATCTTTCATCCGGTTCAATACTACTATAGCCTTTTTGGTCACATTGGAGGGAACCCAAAAAACAAAATGAAAAAAGTTAAACTTTATGACTTTGTTATGTGAAGAGAAATTTGGGTATTAAACAAAAACAAGAAATGCTGTTGCACCATAATTGTGTGCAAAACAACCCTGGATTTTGAGCATGTTTATGTTTGTTTAGGATTATTATTTAATGAAAAATCACTGTCGAAAAAATATTATTTTTTTAGGTTTTTTTTGGTCAAGTAGTCTGGTGCTTAGAATTTACATTTTTCAAGGTGAATAAGTGGGATGTCCGAGGTTCGAACCCCGGCCCCTGCATATAATAATGCATGTCCCTGTCAATTGTGCTATGTTCACGGGGACTTTTAGGCTCTTCTATCTTTACAAAGATACACCCATAAATTGGCTTTTACTTTACAAAAAATAAAATAAAATAAAAGTCTTTTAAAAAATTGATTATTTAAAATGACAAACGAATATAAATCATCAACTTATGTTTTAAGCTTATGTCGATAAACTCACACCTTAATAGCTTATAATTTGTCTAAAAAATATTTAGCCACATTTCTTCATCGAGCATAAAAATAATACATAGTGGTCACATTCCATCGCTTAAGAAAAATGAACTCTACACAAATAAAATTATACAGGCACAATTATTGATTTGTCTCAAAAGTACATAAGCTTTATAAATGAAATTCACAAAATACTTTTGTAAATGAGGCAATTCTGTTAGAGGTCGATAAAACAACAAGGGCAAAATCTACCAAGAAAAAGACACCCATTTCATCGGATCTACTCTTATTTTTTATTTTATTTTTAATACCAAAGGCATTTTGACGTTGTCCGGTAGATTAACCCTCTTAAGTTACTTAGAGCATGTTTGTTTGAGATTTTTCTGATAATTTTTATTTTAAACCAAACAAAAATGACTTTTATTACTTTAATGGTGTTCGTTTCAGATTTTAAAAAAATCATTTTGTTAGAAAAAATACTAACCTTAAAATGAAAAGTTATTCCTAGTAGTTTTTCTAAAATCTATTTTTTAACTCTAAGGGCAAGAGCTTCAATTTTATTTTTTTAAAAAATATTTTTATGATAATAAACAAATGGAAATTAGCTTTAATTTTTTTAAAAAAAATCTCTAGATTTTTTTTTAAAAAAAATAAAATAATCTTTTTAAGGCAAAACAATCAAACCCTTGTAAATTGAATCTTCGGGTGCAATGCATATAATACTTGAAATCTTATTGTGTCATCATTGAAGAAAAAGTTGTCTAGATGAAAAAGTAGACAATTGTAAATTGAAGGGAGGGTGACTTTGATTAACTCACCCCTGTCCTCTTTCTTTAAAGCTCCACTGTATGTGTTTAAAGAGTTAATTCAACTGCAAATGAACTTTTTGTTGGGTGGTAATGAAGTAAGTAGAAAAATAGTATGAATAAGATGGAAGAATGCGTGTTTGCCTAAGTGTCAAGAATTTTGAGGTAACTATTATCAAAGTGGATTTAGGAGTGTCTTCAAGATAGAGACATCATTAATATTAACTTCTCTCCTTTAAAATGGTGATTACATAAATACTTTTGTGGTGATTTTCTTAAGTTGGGAAGTATAAGTTCTTTGTGGTGGAGAGACTTTGTGGAAATTGGTGTAGGGTGTGAAACTACTTATGGATGGTTTCATGACCTGGTTAGAAGAAAATTGGAAGATGGACAAAGGGTTTTGTTTTGGCTTGACTAGTGAGTTGGTAGGATGCCTTTGAAGGATGTTTCTCCTAAAATGTTTTGTGTTGGTGCCGTTAAAGAGGATAACATGACATATATGATTAGTTGAGACATTGGTTAGTGGGTGTGGAGTTGACGGTGGAGGAGATTATTGTTTGCATGGGAAGAAGAAGTTATCCATGAAATGGAAGGTAATGCATGTGGTGTTAGGCCAAAATTAGAAGCTAGTGATGGGTGGATTTGGCTGTTGAACAATGTTCACGAGTTCTCAGTCAGTTCTTATTATAAACACTTGATCTCACTTATAAATGTTCAATCTAGTGATCCAATTCTAATAAGGGCTTTGGAAAAGGCGTGGGAGATTGATGTTTCATCTAAGGCCAAGGTTATGATTTGGAGTTACTTAAAGAGAGGCTAGCAGCAACTAAAGATGATTTGGCTAGAAAAGGGTAATGTCCACCATTCATGATATGTCTTGTGTTTTTTTTTCTTCTCAAGTGATATTGAATCTAGTAAGCATCTCTTATTCTCTTATCATTTCTCTTATAATGTATGGTCCGTCTTATATAATTTGAGTATTCAAGGTGTAAAATATAATGAAGGTGTTCAACATCTCTTTATGCATATGAACTTGGTCTTGAATAAGCGTTTGACAAGAACTTGTTTTCTTATTTGGTTGACTATCATTGGGTTCTTTGGTTGGGTCACAACAAAGTTGTTTTTTCAAGAAGGGGTTGCAGGTTGCAATCTGAAAATCTCTTGAATTAATATGGTATTTTGACGATGATTTGATGGTCGAGTTGGTAAGAAATCTAATTTGGTGTATTATGATTGGTTTAATTGTCTTTAAGATGTTTATCTGGTTGCTGTTTTGAATTTCAAGACAAATTAATTTATGTACTTTAAGGCAAAGGATATCTTATCAACCATTGTCGTTATTTCTCTCTCTTCCGATGTTAATTACACTTTTGGTCCTCGCATGTTGACCAACTCACGAAAATGGTCTTGCCTCTTTCAAATCGAACAAAATCGTCCCTAAACTATCATTATTTTGCAGTTTTAGTCCTACCCCCTATTTTTCCCTCAAAAAATGCTGATGTATCCAATTTTTTATTGAGGTGGCATGAAAAGTGAAGATGTGGCAAAACACATGTGGAAAAATCGATTTTTTTAATTAAAGTAAATAAACAAGTTTAAGTTAAAAAATTAAAAAGAAAACAAAAAAATTTAGAAAACAAATCAACGTGTTCTAGTTCTTCTTCTTCTTCCTCCATAGCTCTTCTCATAACACCATAACATAGTTATTATCCTTTTCCAGTTCGTCTTTAACCCCAAAATCACAAAATCGTGTCTCAATTGTTGTTGAAACTGCAAAATCGTTTTCCTCTGTTGTTGAAACCGTAAATCGTGAATCTTGTTCCAGTTCTGCTTCATTCGTGTACTGAAACTACAAAATTGATTTCCTCTTTCGTTTCCTTTGTCGTGTAAGGTGTAATCCTGTTCTATTAGTTTACTGTAACCCCTTAATCACGATGGAAGGAACTGAAAAGGATTTCACTAATTTCCAGATTTAGGAATTAGGGTTCTAATGTTCCTATAGATGAAATTTTTTATTTCTTTTCCATCAATTTCTGAAAGGAAGCAAAAAAAATGGTTGAATTTGGTTTGACATTGTTGTTGTTGTTGATGTTTGCTGCTGCTGTTGTTGAAGAGATGAACTTGGAGAAATTTATTTTTTTGGGTTTATGGGTTGTTATTGTTGTTGTTACCATATGATCCTATTTTGATGTGTTAAATTTGAAGAAATCCATATTTTTCTAGGTTGGGTAAATGCTGATGTTGGGTTGCTTTTGCTCTTGTTATCTTATGTTCCTTGCTTGTCCAGTAAACTCATGTGAAAGAGGGAGAGAATTAGATGAAACTAATTTGCAAAATTTAGAATCGAGATCTATTTTTTTCATTCTTTTCCATATGATGGTTTGAATGGTTTTATTTTGATTTTAATTTCATATTTTGTGAAAGGGGTATGATGGACTTTTCTCACATGCTTGGATTCATTAAGTGAAAAAAAAGTCATTCTCAATTACAATTTGTTTTTTTTTTTTTAATTTATGAAATGTTTAAATTTTTTTATAAATTTTTAATGACATGTAAATGTTATTTTCGAGCTTGCAATGCCACGTGAGCGTTTTTTGAGGAAAAAATAAGGGGTAAGACTAAAACTGCAAAAAAATGATAGTTTAGGGACGATTTTATTCGATTTGAAAGAGGCAGGACCATTTTCGTGAGTTGGCCAAAATGCAAGGACCAAAACTGTAATTAAGCCTAAAACTTATGAGTGTCTTAACATAATTATTCTATAAAAATATTGTGCTAGATTTCTTTTCCAACAATCTACAAGCTTTGAGATATGTTAGAGTAAGATCTCGGGACCCACTTAACCTCAAAAGTTTCTTATAAAAAAGATTATTTCTAGCTAGTCAAAAACTATATGGTAGCACCCAAATTTAATTAGAATTCAATAATAATACCAAAATTACTTGCGTTCATATAAAAAATTTTAAACTCTTTTCCACCCCCCCCCCCCCTCTCTCTCTCAAACATCCATGTATATGTGATCACGCTTAACAAGCGAA
>Ga0315915_1002350_pt1 | contig 23829 bp, 16 predicted proteins | sample MpolbnodulesMG_FD_207738 | JGI IMG/M metagenome (GOLD analysis project Ga0315915, IMG submission 207738) | Medicago polymorpha root nodule microbial communities from Los Angeles, California, United States - branched nodules | ecosystem: Host-associated > Plants > Roots > Nodule | place: USA...
AGATTGTGAGGAGTGGACTAGCCCACGTTGGGTGAACCACTATAACTCTCTGTGTGTTCTTTCTCTTCCCTTTACTCTTTTAAATTCAGTATCACTATACACACACAACACAGTTACTTAATTAAATCAGTTTCTGCATAATCTGCATAAGAACGTCAGAACGTTCTGAAGCAATTTCACTAACTTATCTTTTCCAAGTAAACCACTTGAGAATTAATTTTAAGTTGCAGGTTAATTTTTAAAGGGTCACAATTCAAACACCCCCTTCCTTGTGACTATTTTATTTACTTCAACTTCGCCTTCTTACTTTTCGAATAACAAGCATGTTAGTGAGACAATGTGATAACCTACAAAATTTGATTTCCATTGATTGAACCGCTAGTTTGAGAATTTCCATTGATTGAAGTTTGCGGATTTGATAAACCACAAATATGTTTCTTATTTCCTTTATTAAGAAGAAGTGAGCCCTTAACCCAGCCTATAGGTAGCACCTTAATCCATACTAGTCTATTAGGTGGGAGAGCTTCATGACTGAAGTATCATGGTAGCTCTCACTTTATCGACTCTGATGGTAGCCCTTTTCTTTTAGGTAGCTTCATTCACCTATCAATATTCGGTGGAGCACCTTAATCCAACCTATAGGTAGCACCTTAATCCAGACTACTTAATCCAGAGTAGCCCATTTGATGGGAGAGCCTCGTGGTTTAAGTACCACATCAAACACTTTTATATACTCAATGTGAGACTCATAACATTGTCACGTCCTTTAAGAGCTGACGTTCATTGCAGCTGTCACTTTAACAACACTGACCCGATGGTAGCCCTTTCCTTTTTGGTAGCCTCACTCGCCTATCAGTATTTGGTGGAGCACCTTAATCCAGCCTATAGGTAGCCCTTTCCGTGGTCCAACTCTCAATAAAAACACCAATTGTTAGGACTTGAACTCATGAAGTGCTCCCAACCAAAAAGACTAATTCATTAGGTGGGGGTCTCATAGCTTAAGCACCACGTCCAGAACTTTTATCTAATCGGTGTGGAACTCCTAATAAAAAAGTATGGCAACTTTGTTAATAATTGCTTGTTTGGAAATGACCTGAGAAAGAAAGGAAGTGATGAAGAAGAATCCATGAGAAACATTCTGAAGCTTCTGATTCAGATGCAGTTTTGATTATGGCTTCCATAAGTGAGAATTGTTCAAAGTCAGTGCAACGGTTTCTCTATATTATTGGTCGTTCAAATCAAATGCAATTCTCAAGGAATGGTCAGATTTGAAGATGATACTTATTAAAGGTGGGGGAAAAATTGTGATCAAGGGAAAGAATGTCAAATTAGTGGTGATTGAAGTTGTTCTCAATATTCCTGGTATGAAAAACAATCTTTCAAGTCTTGGTTAACTAATTCAAAAGGGATTTCATGTAGTGATGGAACATTATGTGCTGCAAAAGTATGATGCACATCAGAAGTTGGTGTTGAAAGTTACTCTTGCCAAAATTAGGACATTTAAGAATAATATCAATGCAGCAGAGATTCGGTGCTTTAAAATTGTAGAGTCAAGTGAAGATTGTATCACACTGACTTTAGAACATTGAATCAACTTGGAGCAAAGGTATGTGATATCAAAGGACGTACTAGGAGTTGTACATTATGATGTGTGTGGACGATTTGAAGTTCTTTCACTTTGAGGCAATTGCTACTTTTTTTTTTCTTCATTTGTAGATGAATTTAGTAGAATGATGTGGGTCTATTTGATTAAAGAAAAATGTGAAGCACTAAAAGTGTTTAGAAGATTCAAGCTAGTGGTTGATAAACAAAGTGAGAAACCCATTAAAGTGTTGCAAATACACCTGAAATGATTTTAAAGGTTTTTGTGTGAAAAATGGAATCCAACATGTGGTTACATTTATCACAATGACTTGGCGGGTTGAGAGAAAAGTCACATTCTACAATGTACATTCTGAACAACTGTCCTTCAAATAGGCTAAATGGTGTAGTTCTAGAAAAGGTGTGGAGTGAAAATAATCCAAATGTGATTCATTTTAAGGTGTTTGGTTCATTGTGCTATAATCATTGCACCAAATCAAGTGAGTAGGAAGATACATGATAAGAGATAAGAAATGATATTGCTTTGATATCATCCAACAGGTGCATGTGGACTATATAATCAAAAGAAAAGAAGGTTTTGATCAGCAAAGATGTAATTGTGGTGGAATTTGAATGCTATGATTGAAAACAAAAGTGCAACAGCTTGAAACAATTACGTATTGAAATTCTGGATGAAGAAGATCATAATGTGAGTGAAGATCGGAATGTTGGTGATGGTTAGAATGTTGAGAAGATTTGTATGTCAAACACTGAAATTGGTAGTATTGAGAAAGAATCATTAAATTCAAGAAGGAATAAGCAAGATGGTTAGAATGTTCTGGACCGGACATAACCTTGACCGCACAAAAACACCGCCTCAAGATGATCAGTCGCTGATTTCATTGAACGATCCTTAACAATGAACGGAAAATGTTCAGCCCAATTTCGTAAAGTTGAATATGAAGCAATGAACATCAATTGTATGTACATGTAGATAAGAGAGAAACTGGTTGGGGAAGCTTGCCACAATTTGAACGAATTAGCTTCTTGAGGCGCACACATAGAACAGTTCATTCAAGAGATAGAAAATTGGTGTGATAGATGAGGGAGAGATCCACACCTAGTATCTATCATTGACTAGGAAGAACCCGATGAGGATATGTCAGCCGATCCCACTACAGATGAGATCCTAAAATGGAAAATCTACATATGTCCTCCCTTGAGGCCAGCCTAAGGAATGGACAAAAATTCATCAATAGATTGAACTGAGTATTCATTTGATATAACAAAAATTGCGAGATATTTAATTATCTGTTGAAAGATAATCAAATTTGGCTACTTGATGGTCACAAAATTCCTCCCGCCAAAGAGATCAAAGGCAAAAGATATTGCAAGTGGCATAATTTCTATATCAACGACTAACTTAGTCTTCCGAAAGGTCATCCAAAAGGCTCTTACAGAAGGCGTGTTTAAGTTAGCCGATAAGGAAGTATTGAAAATAGTCATTGACATTGATTCTTTTCCAGCCATGGAGATGGATATGTCATAAATCTTTGAACCAACTAGTTTGAAAACGATTGGGAAAGGGAAGAAAGTGATCAATCAGGTTTAGCAACCAAATTCTAGATTAGCCTAATTTGGTGTTATCCATTCATTAGATGCTTAATTTGAGCTATAAAGACGAAAATTATCCTTTAGTTCCTTGTTTTTCTCGTAATAATCTATTTGGGGTACCTTTAGAGTATAAATTTAGGCAAGCGAGCATATACCAATTCACCTCGACCTTAAAAGAAAGAAAGAAGAACAATATGAAAAGATAAGAAAAAGAATGAAGGGCGGTCAAAGGCAACTACTCAAAATGGTGACCCGAAACATTGGTCATTTTTCCCAAAAGTGGATGATTCCCCATATGCCTAGAAAAGAAAGAAAAAAGAAAATAAAAAGAAATGTAAATGTATATGCTTAAGTGGATTACACACCCACAATTAGGTTGATTGGTTTATACTTTAAACGGTTATTCAATTGGTTGAAAAAGAAAAAAAAGAGAAAAAAAATTCAAAATTCAACCCTTTGGAAAAACCATAATTTTCTTTTATATTTCCCACCTTGCAATCCTAATACATGATCGCATCACGACCTTGAAAAATAACTTTTGATTCACGCTTTCTTTCACATGAGATGGTAGAACTTGGTCTTTGATGTACAATCGAGTGGAAATCAAATCACCTTCACTTTAAATGAGTGATCTTGTGAGGCGAATGTCTATTTTTTTGAGAACTTGTGATTTAAGAAGCTTAAGAATCTAACTTGAAACTTAAGTTGATGATCCCTTGGTTTTTGACTTTTCACAATGCTTGCACACATTTAAATTGTATTATTTTGTCTTTGTTGTTATGGGAAATTTTTTTGGTTGGTTCATCAATATGGTTATGATTGAAATCTAATAATTCTAAGACTCTTTTTATAAATTGTATATTTTCCAAAAGAATCAAATCATCAACCTCTCAAAAGATCAAACCTTTTCCAGCTAACCATCAGAAAACTCTTGATACTAACAATTATGTGCAGGATCGACATCTGGGTTAATAGTGTTTTACCCTTGTAATATAGGTCATTTATGATATTTCACTTTGTAAAATTTTTGTTTTAGTTTTCGTCCTTGTAATTTGAGAATTTTTGGTTTTGGATCTTCATGAATTTTGACTGTACAAAATCGATGATATGATAGGGAGGTAAATCGAAATTCGCTCAAATTAATAGGGGGTAAACCGAAATTCGCTCAAATTAATAGGGGGTAAACCGAAATTTGTTCAAATTACATGGAACGAAATTTGCCATGAAGGTCCAAAACCAAAAAATCTTTAAATTATAAGGACGAAAACTAAAGAAAGAATATTTACAGAGTAAAAAACCAGAAATTACTTTATATTACAAGGGGGTAAAACACTATTAACTCTTTATTATACGATGAAACTTTACATTTGTGGACTTATCATTCTTCATTCTATTACAACATGCTTATGAATATGCGATTAAATGATATGATATGTGAAAAAGACATGCACCTCCTCCCAAAATATCGTCATAACATGAGATGAGAAAAGCCGGCATCATACCAAAAATTGCCAAATGTGCCATATTCAAACAATTCATTCCTCATGGCTCCACATTTGTTTGAATTGAGTAAAAAAAATTATTGAAAACTAAATTGTCTAAATTCAAGTAATCTAGTAATGTACTGTATTCTGTAAATGCTTAAAACAATGTTTTAGCTGCCAATATCTGACGCTAATACCGCAATTTGCTAACCAATGCAGTGTCACATCATGCTCTCAATTTTGATTTAAAAATTTATAACAACTGATACAAGCCATTAAAAAAAAAATGATATAATTTCCCTTTCATAGATAGGTAAAATATTGCTATTATATGCCCCAAGCTAGAAAGACCGATATTCATGTCTTGTTCTCTTCTTTGGAACCCTAAACATGTCCTATTCTTTGAAGTCTTGGTACTTGGATTTTACAAAATAAAACAAAATACTCATATTTTATTAATGAAATTTGAGGCTAAACTCTTCAACTTGCAGGAAGATCCAAAATCCCATTGCTCTCAAATTAACACGTTTACATAGATCTGGCATGAAACGTGCAACTCTTTTCATTCTGCAAGTATTATATATAGAAGAGCTAGTTTGTTCTTTTGTTTTATGCTGCTAAGATGATAACAACAATCTTAGCTTGATATATTGAATATTGTGATTAAAAATAATAACGTGTGATCAATGGAGTGGATATAAGAGAAGAGAATATACTCTTACAACGTTGAACCAAAGTTCAAACTTCAATTGAGGAGGTCATCACATGTCCGACAATATATTGAATAAGGTTATCTTCATTAGAGGGAACCTATAAAAAAACTAAAAATAACAACTTGTGCGACTTGGGTTTTATTAGGTTATTACTCCCTCGATCTCATAAAAAGTATCATATTTAGATTTTGCACAGTTCTTTAAAAAATGATTGATTGCATTTATTTTAATGATAAAATTAATATCATATATCATAATATTTTTAATAACTGTAGTTATAAGCAAATCAGTTAAGTCGAGTGAAATTCAATAAATAAATATATATTAGTGAAAAATAATATTACATTGATATTTTAAAGTGATAATTATTTTAAAATAAAAATATGTAAATGATACACTTTTAATGAGACGGAAGGAATATGAAACCTCAAAACTCGTTAACCTTATTCTTTCTTTTGTTTACAAACGGATGTATAGACAATGGTTAATTCATCTATATCATCAAGGGGGCTCTAGCCCCCACAACCACAAGGAAAATGTTTTGCTTGAAAATATCTTATATATTTTTTTTTTGTTTGTTCCCATAAAATATTAGTTGTTTCTCATATAAAAAAGTTTTTTGAAAAAACAAATGTAGAAAGTTATGTAAGAGTTTTTATTTTTTTTTTACAAGAAGAAACTTATTGCATTTCATTCATAATAATAATAAAGATATAAGATGGAACCCTAATATGAATATGGAAACTAACATGACGCAAAGCCACTCTAGCAAAGCTATGAACGACTTCATTGGCTTGTCTCCGATTAAACCTAACATCAGAGGTTACTAAATCAGAAGCTAATAGGCGTATACAGTCATTGATTACTGTGCTATAATTAGAGACGCCACTTTTACTGCCATAAAGATTATATACCATAGTCTTGGAATCAAGCTCAACGTCCACAATACCTAACTGTAGATCGCGAACCCAGTACATGGCTGATAATAAGCCTAAAGTCTCACCCAAATCCACATCAAGGAGCGGAGACATCCATTCAGTCTTGGCCAAAACATAATGACCTTCATCATCTTGAATGCACACACCAATACTAACCCGATTCCGAGCTTGAGAAAAGGACACATCAACATTACATTTAAATCTATCGAGACTTGGTTTAATCCACTTCAAGTCGTTCGGGGTAACGGGATGCTGAGGGATCAGATGACGAATAGACTGAGCAATCCTCCAACTAGTAAGAAGAGATCATGCACGAGCACAAATGGCTTGAGCTGTTTCAGTAACATTGTTCCATACTTTGTTGTTTCGATGCTTCCATATACTCTAGAGGGTCACACTGAAAACTTGCTTTTGTTGTTGATCCAGGTGTTGTAAGATAGCAAACACATTGGTTGGAAAGCTTGCATCAATATCAAAAATAACCATCAGAACACTCCATAATCCACTCTGCTGCCAACAAATCATGCTTTTATCACACATAAAGAACAGATGGGTATTATCCTCACCAAAATCATCACACTGCACACCTATCAGTACACTTAACTCCTTTTGATTGCAATCGGATTCTTGTGGGCAAACAATTACGACAAGCTCTCCATAGAAAATTCTTGACCTTTGGGGGCAATTTTAAACTTCAAATACAATTCCAATTACCCAGCACACGGTGGTGTACAACTGCCACATCATGATTCAAAATATCCTTGTAAGCACTTTTAACTGAATAGGCACTATACCTCTCGAACTTCCAAATCGGCACATCATGAGTTACCGAAGGGAATAATGGAGTATTAAAAATATTTCTAGCAGTAGCACTGTCAAAAAAAGCATTAATTAGCTCCATATTTCATTGTTTTTGGTGTGTAACTAACAAATCAGAAACAGTAATAGATAACCACTCCAAATGATGATGAGTAGACGGTAAAATTCGTGTTGCATTACTAAGTCATGGGTGATCCCAAACTGGAATGTGTTCTCCTGTGCCTATACTCCACTGAAAACCACGACGAATCACGTCTTTGGCACTCCATATGCTACACCAAACATAACTAGGATTATGGCCTATGCTAGCTCTAAAATAGTCACTTTGAGGAAAATATTTAGCTTTGAGTAAACGAGTGATTGGAGACTCTAGAGAAGAAACCAACTTCCAAGTCTGCTTGTCAACCATAGCCATATTGAAAGCCTTAAGGCCCTTAAAGCCCATACCTCAAAACACCTTAGGAACTGAAAGGCGTTCCCAAGATAGCCAGTGCAATCCTCGAGAATTCGCTGAATTATGACCCCACCAGAAGGAGTTTAACATTTTCTCTATCTCATTAATGAGGGATCTCGGAAGAAGGGAAACACTCATCACATAGGAAGGGATAGATTGCAAAACAGACTTAATGAGAACCTCCCTTTCAGCCTGCGAGAGACATCTACTACTCCAGGAGTTGATTTTATTCAATATACGATCCTTAATAAATTTAAAAGTTGCATGTTTACTACGTCCAATCATAGATGGTAGCCCAAGATATTTACCTGTTCCCAACACTTGACGAACACCAAGAGTAGTAGCAATGAGATTCTTCAATTCATCTGGAGTATTACGACTACAAAATAATTCTGACTTCTGCAGATTAATGGCCTGCCCCAAAGCTTCTTCATAAGTAGCCAAAATATTCTTCATACAAACAACCTCACGTGCACAAGCTTTAAAGAAAATAAAGCAATCGTCTGCAAAGAGAAGATGAGAAATAATTGGTGCATCTATGCATATCATAATACCTCTAATGTCATTGCGACGTTCAGCTTCACGAAAGGGGATCACCCTGGCGATGGCCGCGCCCTAGTACAATAGGACCCACGATGCTCCATTAACCAAGACCGAGTAATCAACGGTCTCAACACAAAGCATAATCCAACTAACCCATCGAGATGAGAAACGCATTTGAATCATGATATCTCGTAGATAATCTCAATCTAGTCTATCATAAGCTTTACTAATGTCCAAATTAAGTGCAACATCCCCACTCTTTCCTTTAGCCTTTGCCTTCATATAGTGAACAATTTCAATAACCACCATGGCATTGTCTAAAATGGATCGACCTGGGACAAAAGTTGACTGATTAATAGAAATGCATTTATCTAGCACCTGTTTGAGCCTGTTAGCAAGCACATTGGCTACAATTTTATACACAACATTTCAGAGAGCAATAGGCCGCCAATCTTTCATTGAAGTTTGAGAACCACCTTTTGGTATAAGCGTAATATTATTTGAATTGACATGTAGTGGGAAAGAACCACTTGCTAACCAATGACAGCCTGCCTGATATACTTCAAAAACGATGGGGAATAAGCACAAAAGCACAAACGATCAAGATTGAGGAAGGTTCAATCTGATCGACACCAAAACTCTCACAAAGGGACGGCAGAAACCCTAGGAGAGAAAAACTATTGATATGAATTTGAAAGTTATGTAAGAGTTAAATAGAACAAATTAATACTTATTTTTATCATTTTTTTTTAATTGTTATCACTCTTTTAGCATTAAGCACACACCACTAATAAAGAAATGGGTTAATAGTGCTTTACCCCCTGTAGTATAGGTCATTTTCGGTTTTCCCCCCTATAAATTTTTTTTTATTTACCCCCCAATACAATTTTTTTGTTTTGGACTACCCCTAATAGGTCATTCAAAAACCAACTTCTTTTTTTTTGCAAAAATTTTCGTTTTTGAATGACCTATTAGGGGGTATTCCAAAACAAAACAAAAAATTACAGGGGGGAAAACCGGAAATGACCTATATTACAGGGGGGTATAGCACCATTAACCCTAAAGAAATATATCGTATTTTCAAATACATTATTTTTTGAATGAACGTTAAAATTAAATCTTTTCTTATATTCGAGAATGGAGGGAGCACAATTTTTTGAGGGAGTAATAATATGCATACACATACATTATATAAGCTATACGATAGTATTGTTTTATAGCAAATGTTAACTTGTGCCTTCAAGGGCACATATTAAAGAATTTATTATAGAAATATACGTATCAAAAGTCGTGCAGTCAACTTTTAAAAAGTTAAAATATTATGTTTTCCAATGCAAAATTATTCTTTTTGAGTTCTTTAACATGTGCCTTTAAGACACAAGTTAGCATGACCTTTGTTCTCTACTGGTATGGGTGTGATCCCAATTTCACGTCGACTTTGGGAGAATTTTTTCCCTTTCTCCACAAGAAAATTTTTGTTTGTGAGTCCCACATGAGAGTGTCCCAGTATGTGGTGGAAGTTGAGATCCTTACACTCAATTATTTAAAGGTTTCATTTTTTCGATTGTTTTTATGTTTTTTTCTTCTAACAATTATTTTTCTGCTTGATTTACCTTTGAGTAAATATCCAAGTGTTTTTTTTTTTTTGAGAAAAGTAAATATACAAGTTTTTTTTTTTAGAAAAGCAAAAATAAAAGTGTTGTTTTTCATTTTTATCAACAAGGGTAAGCAAAAGTCATAAGTAGAAGTTTATTGAAAGAAAAAGTCATAGTAGAATATTGGCACCAAATTAAATGTCATTAAACGCTAGTTAATATATTTTTAATTCCTTAAAATAGAATAATTCTATACTAATTTTTTTTGAAAGAATATACTACTACTTTTGTTTTGAATTTTTCAAAGAAAAATGGTCAAATTATACCTCTATTTTATGAAAATGATTACAATTACGTCTAATACTATTTTGGTCCTTACGTGCTTACCTAGAACGAATTTTTTAGAAAATAAATAGTATTTTTGGTGGTGTTTGGGTTTCGAACTTCATACCCTACATATATTTTACTCGTTTTTATTACAAGTGAAAAATATAGAATATAGAAGACTAAACAAATATGTGTCCCCTGAAAACAACTGTGTGAACTCCTTCCGATTTTAAATAGAGTAAATTACACTCCCCTCCTCTCTTATGTTAAAATATAAACATCTCTCCCTTGAAAAATAGAATTCATACCTCCCTATAAGATGCTTGAATTACAACCCTCTCCCTGTAATAATTAAATATGCACTACACTTTAATTTATTTTAACATAAATAAATATTTTATGATATATACTAATTCTAAACCACTATTTAAGAAAAATAAAATATTTTCTTTATAGTTTAAATGTCAATGACAATTAAATTTAAATATTTTACTATTAATTTTATAATTTAGAATATAAAATTAACTTTTAAATAACCATATTTTATTGTCTCAATAAACTTTTCACATATTTTAATTTTAGGTTAATACACCTTTACCCCCTGTAATATAAGGCACTTTTGGTCCTTGTAAATTTTTTTTGTTTTAGAATATCCCCGTAGGTCAGCTGACTGTGCATTTTCGCTGAGGTGGCACACTGAGTCACCTTTTTTTGATGACGTGGCACATTGATTGTATAATTTTTTTTATTTTTTTTACGGGGTACACGTGGCATTTGTGTTTTTTTTAAATAAAAATAAAAAAAATTCTTTTAAAAAAAAAAATCTGAAAAATACCCGAAAAATTAAAAAATTAATAAAAAAGGAAAACAATTCTAGAAAAATTAATAAAAATCTTGCAAAATGAAAAATAATGAAATAAATCTGGAAAAATTTTAGAAAATGAAAAAATTCTGGAAAAATTAATATATATCCAAATTTCGAAAAAATTTATGAAAAAAAATCAATTAAATTAAAATTATAAAAAAATTCGAAAATATAATATTATCTAATTATTTTGATTTTGAAAATTAATTTCCATAATTTTATTTTATTCGAAAATATTTATATTTTTTGTATAAATATAAATGTTAATTTCCTGAATTTTCTTTTTTTATAAAATAAAACTTCTTACATTCTTAAACAAAATGTGAACTTTTTTTCATTTTTCCATATTTATTTTTCATTTTTATTAATTTTTCCAATTTTTTTCATTTTTATTAATTTTTCTTGTATTTTTTCATTTTTTTTTTATTTTTTCAGAATATTTTTAGTTTTTATTATTTTTCCAGAGTTTTTTTAAATTTTTTAAGTATTTTTTATTTTTATTTAAAAAATCACAAATGGCACGTGTACCGCATAAAAAATAAAATAATTATACATTCAGCGTGCCACGTCATCAAAAAAGGTGACTCAGCGTGCCACCTCAGCGAAAATGCACAGTCAGCTGGCCAAGGGGTTATTCTAAAACAAAAAAAATTTACAAGGACCAAATCCAATTTTTTTTTTTACAGGGTGTAAAGGTCTATTAACCCTTTAACTTTATTTTGGGTTGTTTTATATTTTATAATAGGGTTCAAAACTATGCTAATGAAATTTTGAATAAAAAATAGCAAAAAGTATGTATTCAAATTTTTATTATATTAAAATAGACCCGCAATGTTGTTTTTTTTAAGTTTGTTAGATTGTTATTTTTTGTTAGATTATTAGAAATAAAAAAATTATTGAGGGAGTAAAGTGTAGATTTTAACATGAGAAATGAGAGAAATGTAATTCAAGCTTTTTTAGGGGACGAGGGTGAAATGTTTTTTAATATCTTTTGAATAAGAGGGGGGAGAGTGTATATTTTAACATTAAAGAACATAGTAGTGTAATTCAAGCATCTTTGAAGGAAGTGAAGTGTAATTTACTCTTTTAAATATAAACAAAAGTCAACATGTATTTAGTATCAATTTGAGCTGAATACCTTTTGATTTTTACTTATATTTAAAATAAAAAGGGTGGCTTCTTAATAATCATTCATTAATTTCCATGTAGTTACGGTTAGTTATTGACCATGAATCCATGTAATTGGAGCTAATTTTGGACTTGGTCTCATGCTGTCTCCTCTAGCTAGCTTCTCCCTATCACCTGACCAAAATCCAAAGAAAAGTAAAGAAACTTCAAGTCTTGCCATATACACATCCAAGACCAAAACACATTGACCAAATAAATCCAAAAGACCAGCCCCGACTGAGTCCAAATTAAGAAAACAGAAATTATAATAAGGCACACAAATTGTCATTACACACAAACAAATTCTACTTTTGACCACTATTTTTGTCCCATAAGCATTGATTAATGGAAATATACCTCAATTAAGATCATTATGATCAGAAGAATTATCAACGTTATTATGAATTGATTAATAATAAAGTTTTATTATTACCCTTTTGTCAAAAAAAAAAAAGTTTTATTATTACCCATCATACAGAAGCATTGAGAATATTTTTTCACAATAAAATTGTATTTTTTTACCAACCAATAGTTTATAAACAGTGAAATGAATTTTTTTTCAAAAAATTATCTCTTCTAAAATACAAAAAAAAAAAATTATAAAAATGACGGTTAATGTACCAAAATCGTAGAAGCTCAGATAATAAATATTTAACTATCACAAAAGAAAAATGATATTTATACAACAATTTTGTGACAACTTTCTCTCTCATAAACATATTATGTTTTTATGTTCTCTCTATGTTGTTTTGGTTTTTCGTATCGATGCCTATATTATTTTATAAATTTATTGTTGTCTTAAAAGTTATTTCAAATAACACACCTCATCACCTCATCGCAAAAGGTCTAACATATGAAACGTATCAAGTCAAGCAAACACTGGATTATTTACCACCAAAACCTTTTAAAGAAACTATTATAACCGTTCGTACCAAGATTCCATTGACCAAATCAAAACTCATTTATGCTCCATTTATTGTCCAAGAAAAATACCAACTTTACTTTTTTTAATTTTTTTTTTTTGAGAACATTTTTTTAATTTCTTTGTACACAATAATATATGCTCAATCTCAAATTTTCCGGTCCAAAATCATATTATGCTTAGATCATATTCTGCCACTTTTTTCATTCTCCACTTGTGCCAAATTCTTCACTAATCACTAACCTTTGATGGAAGAAATTAGTAGTCTCCTTCTCTTTATAACTTGATTTCAATAAAAAAGAAAGAAAAAAAAACTTGAGAGATTGATCATCTATGGGTACCAAAAACCTTGTTATGCTGAAAACTCACATTAATTCAATCAATTTATTTTTTCCTAATGATTTTGTGTATGAAAACTTGATTTGGGCATTGGCTTCTGCATGGATTTTCTTATGCAACTATGTAGTTCATTCCATGGGGTTGATCCTCACATACATATTCAGGTTTGATAAATTTTATTCATTTTTATTTTTAAGTTAAATGCTTGGACAATAAATAATAGTTTTATTGATTTTTATTTTTTATTTCAGATATCAAAGGAAAAATGAGCAAATTGTTCCACTTGATTTAGTTGAACAGAAAAGGAGTAATCAATTTGAAGATTATGAGATTGATCAGTTCACTGAAGAGGTAGCTAATTTGATATTTCCAAGCTATGAAGATTTTCATATAGAAAGTGAAGAAAGAGAAGGAGAAACAGAGTACTCTGTTCTGGTGGAGAATGATTTTGATAATCAACAAGATGATGAGAAAGGAAAAGGTGAAAAAGATTGTAGTGTTTTGAATGAAGATGGTGATAATAGTGAAAAAGAAACAAAAGGGTCAGTTTTTATACATAGTGTCTCTCATGATGTTAAGAAAGTAGATGAATATGAAACAGAGTGCTCTGTTTTTATAAAGGGTGATTCAAATCTTGATCAAGATGGTAGAAAGAGTTTGAAAACAATTCATGAAGAAGAAGAAGAAGAATATGAAGAAGAAGAATCAAGAGATTCTGTTTTCAATGATACTAGTAAGTGTCAATTTGTGCCACAAAAAGATATTGGTGGTTTGGAAGAAGAACCTATGATCTTAAGCTTCTCTTTCCTTAGAAATGATGCATTTTCTAGCATTGAAAATATAAAGGGTTCTTTGGAAGATGAAAATGAAACAGAGTGCTCTGTTTTGATAAAGGGTGATTCCGATTTTCATCTCGATGGTGGAAAGAGTGTAGAAAATGTTCAAGAAGAAGAAGAAACAAAAGGGTCTAATTGTACAACAAGTAAGTGTTCATTAGTTCAACACAAAGATATTGGTGTTTTTGATGAAGAACCTATGGTCTTAAGCTTTAGTTTCCTAAGAAATGTTTCTTATGATAATGAATTTTCAAGCATTGGAAATATTGAGAAGGAACTATTAGAGCATAATTTGGAGGAGTTTCATGTTAAAGAAAATAGAAAACTTACGTCAAACTCCAATGATGATTCTTTGACATGTAAGATTATAGGTTCTAAAAATTCTTGTGAAGAATATGAATGTGAAAGTCTTGAGGAAGTTCAAGATTTAAAGGAAACTCACTTTTCATGTGATAGAGAAGAAGACTCGGCTAGTTTTGTGGAGCGCGAATACGAAAAGGAAGAAACTATGTATGAAGAAGAGTTGGATGAAATGGATTATGAGGAAGATGAAGATGATGAGGATGAATTTGAGTGGGAGAATGATGAGGTAATGGAACAAATCAAATTGGAATTGAAAAATGCAAGACAAGGAGGACTTGCAACAATTTTGGAAGAGGATGAAGAAGAAAGAGAATACTCTTCAAAAGTTGGTGAAGAGAAAATAAAGCCATTGAGTATTGAAGAGAAGATGGAATACAAAGATCACATTGTTGAAATTCAAAAGGTTTACAAATGCTATGCACAGAAAATAAAGAAACTTGATGTCTTGAATTTTCAGGCCATGCATGCAATAGGTAAGAGCCAAATTATTTGACTTCTTTTTCTATGCTAAGATACTTGTATTTAGTTCATATTGGATTTGGATAATTTCAATGATTTGATCATTTTATATGAAACCCGGACATCCTCGGATTAGGCGTGTCCCGTTGTCAGACACATGTCATGTCCGACACCGACACATATAATTACACTAAATTACGTTATTTTCTCAAATTATTAGTGGTATAGGTGTGTCTGTATCGTGTCTAGTATCTTGGTTCGTATCCATGCTTCATAAGCATATTATTTAGAGATTAGAACACGAAGTTAGTCTAAATATTCATTAACGATTTATGTTGAAATTAGATATAATGATGTTCTAGTTTGACACTTCAAAATAACACAATGAAGTTTATTTTGAAAATATCTTGATTTATGTTATAGTGTTGTATTTTGTTTTGTGCTATTTTTTTTCTCTATCTCTTTTGGATACTACATGTTTATTTACAGTTAGGTGTTGCTACAAGTTTGTTAATAATGTGCACATAAAGCTTACTTTTACCCTTTATATTCTTTCTAATCACAAAGCCACTGATAGAGGCAAGTCTACACCATAACTTTTCAATTCCACTCTTTGCCAATATTTTCCATTGTTTTTGTTTTCCATTCAAAGCCAACGTGTGTATATACATTTGACGAAGTCACACCATCTTTAGTGGCTGATCAAAATCATACGACACACACGTTCTAACTAAATTAAATATTTCGTATTTAGAATACAAAGTTAGAACGTGAATCGTTTGATTTTGATATATCAATCCAAATCAACTACTATTTATTTCTCTGAATGCATGGAGTCCAAATTTATATATTGAGATTGTTAAAATATAAATATATTAATGAGATGTATTGACCCATTTCCTTCAATTTTATAATAATAGTATTTAGTAAATATGTTGGAAATGTCTAAAGTTACATTTCTTGTTTTCTAGGTAACCTAAAGTTGCATTTCAGCTTTGAGGTATTTTTGTTTTTAGTTTTCCTTTGTCATTGAGTAATTAAATTACTTGTTTTACCCTTGATTCAGGGCTTCTTCAACTAAAGGACCCTCCAAAATTATTTTTAATGCAAAAATCAACCGTCCAACAAGTCAAGCCTCTAGTGATCCCTCAGAATTTGTGGCCACGCAAAGCTCAAAAGAACACAATTGACCCAATGTTGAAGCTTGTTAATGAATTGCATAGGGATTTGGAAATTGTTTATGTTGGCCAAATTTGTCTCTCTTGGGAAATCCTATGTTGGCAGCATGAGAAAATCAAAGAGTTGAAAAAATATGATACTCCACGACCTCGTAGGTATAACTTAGTTGCTGGTGAATTTCAACTTTTTCAAGTCCTCATGCAACGGTTCTTAGAGGATGAGCCATTTCAGCAAGACCATAGGATTCAAAATTATGTCAAGAATCGGTGTGTCATTCGCAACTTGCTTCAAGTTCCAATCATAAAAGGTGCAACAAAATTTTACTATAACTCAATTACTTATTGCATGCACACACATAACCCTAGGTTAGATGTCATAACAACCTCGTTTTAAACTTTGTGACGCAATTGTGGTTGCATTGTAAACCTTTATATTGCATTAAAACACAACCTCATTAAATCGTCAATATTACGGCTGCAATTGCAGTTGTGAACAATTTAAAATTATAGTAATAACAACATACCATCGACATTTCAGAATGAAAGTGTGTTATGTGTTATACATGTGTTAGTGTTTCACACTAATAAATGTATTTACATTCAATCATTTCTATTTTTAAAATTATTATTTATGTCTATATGTCGGTGCTAATTATCATGTAACAATATTTTTATGATTTTTTCCAGATGATAGTACAAAAGATAAGAAAAAAATTAAGTGGGGTGAAGAGGATGGAATTGCTAGTGAAAGGTTAGAATTAATAATTAAGGAATCTATGCAAGTGTTTTGGAAGTTTGTGAGAGCAGATAAAGATGATGAGAATGTGTTCCATAAAGTATTTCATCACAAAGAGAATGAGGTCAAGGAAGCAGAACTTCTACGGGATATTCAAATCCGACTGCATAAGGTTTTTAATTTATTTTCCTTTGTCTAGTTACATTTTTTTTCTTAGTTTAAATATGTTTTTACCCTACAAAATCATGTGTTTTAAGTTTAGTCTCTATTAAATTTTAATTTAAAATTTAGACCTCCATAAAATTTAGTTCTTTTAGGCTATAGTGTAAATAAGTTTGTTTGTCTCATGAGAGGTCATTTGGTTGAGAGTATCTCTCATCAGTTTCGAGACCCAACACCCAGATTTAAATAATTTGGCTGATGTTCTCCATGCTTATTTATTTTCATAATTTTATATTATGTTTTTTTGCGTCCTGCAAATGATTTCTAGTTGTTGTAGTAATTTAATTGGGATTACTTGAGCTATGATGATGTCATTATACATAGCATTTTGTTGTCCATATGAGTTTAACTCAGTTGTTGGGGACAATGCATTGAATCCTAGAATGCGTGAGCTTCGGTACTAGACTACTTGACCCAAAAAAACATAACATTTTGCTTAAATAAATTACTCTTTTTGTCTCTCTAGTCGGCAATTATTCATTTTTCTTTCAGAAACTAGTTTATTTTGATTGTATGGACACTATAAAATTCTTAAGGAATTATTCATTTTTTATTGGGTTTTGAATGTTGTAGAAGGAGAGAAAACTCAAGGAAAGACTAAGAAGTGGAAATTGCATAGTAAGGAAGTTCCAAAAACACAATGAGGATCAAATTCAACTGGATCATGAGCAATTTCTAGCACAAGTAGGATTGAAGTTGATTTCAAAGGTGATAAACATGAAAAAGTTGAGAAAAGATCATCTAATATGGTGTAGTGAAAAGTTAAACCAAATCAATTTTGTTGACAGAAAGATTCAAATGGAGTATTCATTTTTGCTTTTTCCTTGTTGAATACATTCAGCTTCTTTAGATATATAGATACATTTTTTTGAGAGAGATATAGAGATACATATTCATGCAGAATATTATAAAGTTGGATACATAAATTTTGGACTCACCTTACATAGTCTCAGTGTGTGTATTTATTATATACACATCAAAACTGACTAATTGATAGAATACAGTCGCAAATTTTTGGTATCAGAATTGTTTCCATTATTGTGATCTTAAATGAAGTTATTTTTTTATATACTCAACGTTTTTTTTCTTTTTATAAATCAATTTGTTATTAAACTACGTACGATTGTCGAATATCATACTTCACCCCCACCTTACAATACTGATTGTATGGTAAAACTTGGCACATTTTCTTCTTTAATTTTTAGTTACCAATGACATGATAGCTATGAATAACTGATGAGCATTCCCTGCTTCCATTCTCATCCTCCATGTTATTTTTCATCCTTCTATTCTCATCCTCGTAGATATACATGGATTCCTATGTGATTGCATAGCTCATCCGGGTAAGTAACTATGGGATACAAAATACGTTCATATATAACACAAACCTCATCTTATGTGGAGTATAAGGCTCATCTATATGGAGCACATAGCTCATCAGAGCAAATAAATGTGGGGTATAAGACCCATCCATATGGAGCATAAAACTCATCTCATATGGAATACAAGACTCATCTATATGGAGCACGTAGCTCATCAAGTAAATAACTATGCACATTTGAATCAAAAGAATATTTTCTTTTTTGTTAGACACTAAAAGGGATATTTCAATACTTTTTTGAGTTGTCACATGATTTAGTGAGGGACAAAAATTCTTGTTTTTGTCCGGTTTCTTGCTAGATGTTTTGTCATGTTCCATGAGACAAGAACTTTAGTAAATAGTTACTTTAGTGTCTGACTTTACATCTCGCTATCACAAAGGTCTCCAACTCATGATTAAATACAAAGTAGTCCCCACACTTTTGTTATCAGCTTAATCCATGGCGTTAAAAACTTCTATTAACTGATGATGTGCCAAATGTTTTGCTGACAAGGTGCCTGAGGTGTCACAGATACTAAAATGAAAGTAGAAAATGGTTATTTTGGTCCCTAAATCGAAAATCAATATCCTCAAATTGAATCTCAAATCTTTAAATCCCAAATTTAATCTCTGAATTTGTAACTCTCAAATCACTAAATCTCATCTAATTCCCTCTTTTGCTCAAAATCAAATCTTCCATTAAACACCAAAATCAAATCACATGATGATGGGCGTTGATGCAAACTCGTCCAAACGAAGTGTTTCTCATTCGTCAAGAACTGGGTCATCTTCCTCAACAAATCTGTCCTGAGCATATAGAATAAACAAACAAAAAACATTAAAGTGGACAATAAAGTCCTTGATTGTGCGTACTTACAATTAGTTAGGTCCTTGACAGTAAACACTGACTATCATTAAGGTCTCTGACAACAAACACTTACAAACACAAAGTGATAGCATCATAGGCACATAAAAATAATCATTACTATAAAAAGTACATACATTATGCATCATTGACTTGCACCATTCATCCTTGCATATAACTCTGCTCCTTTGTTTGTCATTTTTCAAACACTTTATATCTCTTCCATGGTATACAGTGTAGTTCCTCACAACTTCTTTGAATATATTCAAAGTTTCAAATTCCATTCCTAACTCCAAGTGAACCTGACAAACTTTGCACTTGAATTAAACAGAGGAAAAATTTGTCTTCGATTTCCATCACCTTCATTATCGGTACTTATAGGGCTCCTTAGTTCGTCAGAATGGTAACTGTCATTGTCGTTAGAAAAATCATTCTCAACAACATTCTCTTAAACATTAATATACATGGTTTGTCAAGGACCTTAGTGACAGTGAGTGGTAACTGTCAGGGACCTAACTGATAATAAGTATGCACAGTCAGGGACTTTAATGACATCTTCATTGAGGAAGATGAAATAATTTTTGACTAATGAGCAACACTTCGTTCGGACGAGTTTGCACCAACATTCATTATCATGTGATTCGATTTTGGTGTTTAATGGAAGATATGATTTTGAACAAAAGAGTGTATTAAATGGAATTTAGGGATTAGGGAATTAAATTTGGGATTTAGGGATTTAATATTCAATTTAGGGATATTGATTGGTGGTACAGGGACCAAAGTGATAATTTTTTTACTTTCACTTTAGTTACTGTGACACCCCATGTACCTTGCCAACACAAAACATTTGTCACCTCATCAGTTAGCATAAGTTTTTAATATCAGGGTCTAAACTGATAACGAAATTGCACATTCAGGGACTACTTTCTATTTAACCCTAAGTCAAAGACCTTTGTGATTGGTGCAGAGAAGGGTCGTTCCTAGAGTTTGACTAGCCTTAGACATAGTATGAGAAAAGAGCCCCTTACATAACACACCATAAATTTTTTTTAGCTCATTGTTATGTTTTTATTAGCATTTCATTTTGTTTTTTTATTTCGCTTTTCACTACCAAATAAATGTTTTTTAGACAACATCTGAAAATAAATCAAGTACTCTATAGACACCAAAACAAAATAAAATACTGTAAAAGTAGAGAACAATAGCACATGCGAAGTAGACTGAATTTTTAGCATCCCAAAACATCGTATGTCAAATGCAGCTATTTATAAAAAGAATAGCAAAACAAAAAAGTTTATGCATCTCACATCAGTTTTTTTTTCTTTTCCTGTAGTGATCTCACATCGCTTTCATAATGATGAATGTGTTTTGTATGATCTTCCATTATCAAATTCAATTCTTCAATCCTATAAATCAATTCAAAAAAATTGACATTACTATATATTGATATAATTTATTTTTTTGGAATCTTTGAAAAACAAGATTAAGGTTAATTTCTCTAGTAGACTCATTTTCAACTAAAATATATTTTGTTTTGTTATGAAAATTATCTCATTTTATTGAATAATAAATATCGTCGATACTTTTAATATTAGTGAGACACATTATTACGAACAAAGGATCCAAAAAAATATCACTAATTTCTTCGATAACAAACGTTTGAGCACATTATGAAGAACAACCAAATTTTGTTAGGAGGGTGTATATAGAAATTTTTGTGCTACATGGGGTATATATAGCACATCGCGCCAAAAGGGCCAAAAAGATTAACATATTTCAGCCCAGTCTTTCATCATGTCAATGTTTGGGGTTTTTTAAGAGAATTTTGCTATATATGCCCCCAATAGCCAAATATTTCTATATACACTCCCTACCTTAAAAAATAAATTTGGGCCCCAACCGACATGGGTCTAGGCCGTCGCAGTCCCAACCTATACCCTAGGACCGTTCATAGTGTAGAGTGAGAGATTAAAGTTATCATTTACTTTAGAATTTATTTTCCCGTTTATCCTTAATTTACTGTCTTCTCTTAAAAAATCTTAATTAAACGCGTTTTTTTTTTTTATTTCCTTATACAAAATATTTGCTCAATCTCTTATTTTTCGGTTCAAAATCAAATTACGTCTTACGGTATTCTGCCACTTTTTTTTTTTCCACTTATGGCAAATGTTCCCTAATCACGTTCGGTTATTATTGTGATAATGTAATGAACCTTTGATGTAGGAAATTAACAGTTTTTTTGCTACTCTTTATATTTTCTTTTTGAATCAGACTCTATAATAACCTGATTTCAAATGTTGTGAAAAAAATAACTTGAGTGATTGATCATCGATGGGTACCAAAATCAATCATGTACATATTCAGGTTTGATAAAAAAAAATCATTTTTTTTATTTGTTTGTTTTAATGAATATTTTTTATAATTTTTTTATTTATTATTGAGATGTTTTTTTATTAACATTTGTTAAATGCATGGAAAATGAATAATGGTTTTTTTTTCTTTCATATATCAAAGAAAAACAAGCAGCTTATTCCACTAACTTCAGTTGAACAAAAGAAGATAAACTTGAACAAAATAATTTTTGAAACAAAATTACACAAAACATGACTATAAAAGGCCCTAAATGTCATTAAACGCTGTATTTTTAATTCCTCAAAATAGAATAATTATCATTTTCAATCCTTAAAGTCCCTACTACTTTTTTTATTTTTATCCTTCTTTCCTAACCGAGAAAAGAGGATTTTTTTTTGGGTGAAGCAAGAAAAGAGGATTAAATGTGATGATTTCCCGTAGAATAAAAACAATAATTAGTGATCTATTTTAAGAATTAAAATACTCCATATTTTACTCATTTTTATTAAAAGTGATAAAACATAGGAGAAGGCTAAATAAAGTGGATGAATGTATTTAAAAAAAAAATGGATAAATGTATTTTATTTTAATTTACGAAGAATTTAAAATATTTCTTACTTTTAAGTGTTATTTTTGTTTTTTTGTCAAAAAAAAGTGTTATTTTTGTTTTTATTTTGTTTTTTTAGGGGTTTTTTTTTATAGTTTTTTGTTGTTCAAGTGTTATAGTTTGAAGATATTAAATATGGACATTGGACAATAAATCGAGTTCCATTATTAATGGTGCAAAATTATCAATATAATTTTTCACACAAAAAAATCAATATACTATATTTCAGATTGGACTGTGGTCTGACCCAATCCCGATTCCACACTATTCATGTCATATAAGCATCAGACAATGTTGTCTATTAAGGTATGCATGTTCAAAATCTCATACGTATTTTGAGCATTTCATTGGTTTAAGTGTCAAAGTATTTGCAGATACACTCCTACGATATCCATATCATTGGGCCTCACCTCAGTCTGGGGTTCTGGCCAAATGCCGCCGTCTCAAGAGCATTCCTTCCATGGATCCGTCATGTAAGTATGAGTTGTTCATAACAAATATTGTGTTACTTTTTGTTTGTTAATTTTTATGTTATATTGAAATGAAAAAATTATACTTAGTTATTTCTTGCCCAACTCTTTTTGGATTCGCCCGACCTTTAGTCCTTGAATCGGTGACCACACCAATTCATTATCTGATCCGATAAAAAGGCAATCTGATTTACAAAACTCTCGTACATAGGGTCTCATAAGGAGTCATGTTATTTAATGTATTGTACACAACCTTACTCTCTTTTTTACAAACGAGACTTTTTTTAGAACTTGAAACTGTGATTTTTCAGTAAAGTGATAACAACTTTACTGTTGCATCAAAGCTTCAAGTCTGTGTAATTGTTGGTAACAAAATAGCAATTGTCCAAATCAAATCTCGTTTATGCACTATAGGGACATGATTGTAGGTAGGTTTGTAATCACTTCCCTCTCCACGTCTATTTGTGTATTTGTTGGCTAATGAAAAGGAAAAAAAATCATGTTTTCTGAATCAATCAATGAAATAAAATCTCATTTTTGCTCAACTTTTTGTCCAAGAAAATAGCCACTTCGCTTTTTAATTCCTAATACAAAATAGATGCTCAATCTCTTAGTTTTCAGATCCAAAATCAAATTATGCTCATATCTTATTCTGCCACTTATTTCATTCTCCATTTATGGAAAATGTTCACGATTATTATCATAATAACGAACCTTTGATGGAGGAAATTATTAGTCTACTTCTTTTATAATACTTGATTGATTACTATACTAAATGTAAATCCTTAAGTACCCCGAAGTTTGGTTGGGTACCAATAACTCTCATAAACAAAACTTACTCAAAACAAATTCATATAATTCTCTTAACATATGAATTGATACTTGTGTATTGGTTCATGGTTAGGGGGAGATCTCTTAAGAGACTTTTTTTTTTTTAACCAAAAACCAGGTAGCTAGCAATGGGCTAGACTACCAAAAATATATTTCATAAAAAGAAGCAAAACAAAGAAGGAGGGGGAC
>Ga0315915_1002354_pt1 | contig 23821 bp, 11 predicted proteins | sample MpolbnodulesMG_FD_207738 | JGI IMG/M metagenome (GOLD analysis project Ga0315915, IMG submission 207738) | Medicago polymorpha root nodule microbial communities from Los Angeles, California, United States - branched nodules | ecosystem: Host-associated > Plants > Roots > Nodule | place: USA...
AAATTCAAAAAAAATTAATTTTATTCCGTTGACACTTTTAATGAATAAGATTTAGTTATTATAATTATAAGTGATAAAAAATATATTTTTCTTCAAAAAAAATAACTCATTTAGTTATTAATTTAAAGAATGAGTGTACCGGTACACTCAAATATATTGGATGTACCATAGAATTTGCCAATAAAATATAGTGAATTAAGTAAATATTTTGCGGTTAAAATCCTCTATTCTTTATTACTCTAGAGATCTAACTCTAGTCATATTTACTCCCTCCGACCCTAAATATAAGAGAGATTCTTTTTGAAGATACATTGAATAAATAATGTATTTAGTTTATATTATATGTTTAATAATGATATCATTTTCTTAGGGGAGATTTAGATATCATTATTACGTAGCATATGAACTTATTTTTATGGCGGATAACTGCATGATAATTTTTTGTCGTAAAAAAAACTATATGATAATTTTATTTTGTTGAGATAGTTTTTATTTTTTATTTTTAGGGAACTTTTGAGATAGTTCTATGATGTGAAGTCTTTGCTTTACACATGTTTGTTTTCTCCAAATATTAGTTCCAACAACAATTTAAATGACCCTACTTTTTTGACCTAAATTTAAATTCCCCTGCTAGTAAGAATCATTTGTTTTTAAGACAGTAAGAATCATTTATTGTTTCTAATTTCTTCATTTTAATATATTGAGTGAGTGTATAAGAATAAAAAATAAAATATACTGACATGAAAAGGCCAGATGTATTTTTGTTCCCCTCCATAGCCTTGGATTTAATCGACTGAACCCACAGTATTTAGAAATCAATCAATTAACGAGTTTGATCGTATTAAAAGAGACATGTTAGTATTTGTCTTAAGTTATCATGTTGGCATTTATCTAAAATAATTTGGTAAGAGTTTGTTTAAATCTTATTTTACTTTAATACAACTTAAACTTATAATTAGTTGTATTTATCAACATTATACTAACACAAAATTTACCACATGTATCACCTTGTCTTCAACTTACTTAGCGTCTCCATCGCAAATGCTCCTTTCAATCAGAATTACGGCTCTTGAGGGTGACCCTTGCACTCGTCATACTTGATGCCATGCATAAGAATTTGACACACACACCCCTTCTAAGAAGATTACGTGAACAATTTGGAAAGAGGACAATAAGCAGTTTATTAAGCATATTCTTGTGGAACAAATAAATATTGCTTAGCATATTCTTTTTCCGGTACCCTCTCATTTTACAGAGGTTCCCAATTTTCAATAAACTACAAGCAACAAATCATAAAAAAAATATATACAAGTGCATCACATCAAGCATAATATGATGTGAATAATTATCATAACTAGTTTTTGCACTAATTAATTACAATTTGATTTTCCTTGTCTTCAAGTTTCCCAGCTTGGAACAATGACACTGGAAATGACATGGACAAACCAACCAAAGACTTGAATGTGATGAAGGATCCACCTTTCTTAACTGGCTTGACATAAATCTCCTGCAAGGTGAACCAAACCAAAAAATCTCTAGCCTTAACGCCAGTAAGATTCTTGATCTTGTTTGGCTCCACATAAGCAGTGACCACTGAATCATAGCAAACAAGTATGTTATCAAACCTGCTCTCCATCTTCTTCCCAAGCTTGAGCCAAACAAAACCTATTTCCTTCACGTGCCCACATTCTTCAATGTCCTGTATGGTTAACAATCCATCTGGTAGACCTTTTTCTGCCAGCAAAAGAGAGAACTTCTCCCTGCAAACTTTATCACCATAATACACTTCTGCTCTGGACTTCAATTCTTCTGTTAACAAAGGCATTGCTTGTGCTTTGTGTATTCAAATAAAGGTGTTGGTGTTGGTGGTGTTTATTGGGGGAGCTAGGACATCAAAGCAATGGATAAATTTTGAAGTTTTAGGCACTTTGGCCAAATTGAGCTTTTATAACACCTGAAAATACATACATGGGACCGACCAATTATTGTGTCACTAAATTTTATGTTGGGACCTAACAGTTCAACCTAGGTTCTTCTTTTCTTACCAAACGGTCTAGAGATAAGCTTAAGAGGTGGATGGATTTTAGCTTTTTATCAAGCCTCTTTGTGTGGGAAATGTTTTATAAAAGATCATTTTGATGCCATCTATTTTAGTATTATGTATCGTGAAGCTTGGGAAATTAGAATATATATAATTATAAATAGTTTTTTACAGATGAATTTATAGTTGACAGTGATTTGGACTCTTTAACCAAGTGGTCATCGATTCAATCTCCAACTCTTATATATAAAGAAAACTTAATTAAAAAAAGAGAATTCATCTTTTATTCCTTTTAGAAATCCCAACACAAGTTACATCCAAATAAGCAATGGTGAAAAATCAAATCAATAGCATGTTAGCCTAAAAAAATGTGCGCAGTAAAATTACCATATTTTTTTTAAAAAGACCAAAAATATAACCTATTAAAAGTGAAAATGGATTCTTTAACTTTGAGTTATCTACTTTTAAGTGATTGTTGTTTTTGGATTTTCAAACTGTTGTATTTGGATTTTCAAATTCTATTATCTACCAAAGTTGTTACTAGGTTGAGTCACGACCAGGTCGCTCTCTTTAAGACGTTTCGTGGCACTGCTCAAAATTATGCAAGACAGACTATCAACCACGCCGCCTCAGGATAAAACAAGCTCAGCTACAACTATGCGGTTAACTACTGCACTATAGAAAACCGTTCGAGATTTACACCTTCAAATATGATACTAAGTCTAAGACCACTCTTTAATACTGAAACCACTTTAATATCGTATTGTTACCACTCTGTTATGGAGCTGAGACCACTCAAATATGGTGTTACCACCATTCTAACTTTAATTTCTCCAAAGTATCAATATGGCACTACGACCACTCAAATATGGTGATACCACCATTTCCACTTTTTAATTTCTCCTCAATTAAAGTATTGAAAGAATATTTATATACCGTTAAGATCATTCTTAATTTCGACGGGACATTATTATTTCAAAAAGGGACTATGATCTTAATAGTACTCTTTATTCCGAAGGGACTTATATTATCGAAAGGACTATGTTTTTAAGACCATTCTTAATTTCGAAGGGACATTAAACTGGAAAGGGACTATGGTCTTAAGAACACTCTTAATTTCGAAGGGATTGAAAAAAGGAAATGAAGAGAAGAAAGACTCATCAACACAAGTTAAGAAAAGGAGAAGAGAGAAAGAGTTTCCGACAACTCAATGAAACTCTTTGGTGTGTTTTTTCAAATTGAGTGGAGTCCTCTATTTATATAGGGATTCTGTAACTGTTTTAGCAAAAATTGCAACAACAGTTACTCTAATGGTAAGATTAAGATGGAGTTTATCCATTAATCAGTTTAACAACACTTGTGGATAGGATCAAAAGAAACAAATTTACAAAAGTGGAGGAAACAAACTATTAGATTTGAATGAAGGAAATATAAGAAATTCAATTAAATTCTTATTCTTATCACAATCACCGTAAGCTAAATTTATGGGAAGTGATATTCTCGAATAAAAATAATAATTACTATTATTTTTATCATTATCAAGTATTTAAAATTAAATACTGCAGTTTAAACACTACTAATGTGTGAGTTCTATTTTATGTGGGACCCCACACTCTATTTTTTCAATTCACACAACATTAGATCAAAGTATAATTACTTAGGTATTTAATCATCCAATTTATTTTTCAATATCACACTAATGTTCAACAGGAACTTTAGAGAGAAAAGATGCGAGAGAAAATATAAGATAAGAGAGATAGTGAGAAAAGATAGCTGTCTTTGATGGGTCAGTTTGACAACTTCTTTTTTTTTGTATTGGTATTATTCATTTTTTTGTATTGATATTCTTTTCTTTTTTAAACATGGTTTATTCTCCTTCTTATTCTTTGTTAGAATGGCATCATTATTTTATACCTAGGATTTTAAACCTATTTTTATGTCGGTGAGAAACAGCAAACATTTGTATAGGATACGCAATTTATGGTGCGGTGGGCGGTGGTGGTAAATATTTTTTTTATGAAACGGATTAGTTTTTGAAAAGGTGTATTATACATTATTTTCTTGCTAAAATATTATATATCAGTTTGTATTTTTGCTTGGAGTGTTTTTTTTCTTTCTCCTTCGTAAACTATATGCGCGCATATATATATGTTAAAAAGTTTGCCCTAATTAATCCCGCCTTTTTTTGGTGGATCTGAGTAATTTTTATGAAAAAAAGAGTTTGCAAGGAATCGAACCAAGTATTATATGCTTTCACTTTACAACTATAACTGTTAGGTGGCATTTACCATGGGAATGGTGATTCCTTTCCAACCATGGGAAAGTTGTGTTTTGACCATAGATATATTAATTATTTTATTCAACGGTTGAGATGCTAGACTGGTTACTTGTAAGTAACTTTTTTTTCCATGCACAAAAACAAAAATAAAGTAACCCCTCAACCAATTGTTTATTATCTATTTATTAACGGATTTGTTTGTTTATACAATGTAAAAGTGGACTCTAGTGATGAGCCACTGTTATGGAAGCTAATTTGAGTTAATATTTGTTTTTTTAATTGAATTCACCAATTTAAGTTAATATCAATGCAGTTTTTTTTTTTTAATTTTAAGTTTCTTATTTTTACTTTTATAAGAATATGTTTCTTTATTTAAATCAAATATGATTGATAAAAACAATCCTTAAAAAACATTGTTTGATAAAAATAAATAACTTAGCAAAATTACAACAAAAGAAGTCTTAATCGGTATTAAAAAGGGAATTCGGAAACAATAAATGATATATTTGTAATTAAATTATTTTTACAACAAAAAAAGAGAGAAGGAAACAAGTTCTTCAACATTCATGGTCTCAAACCCAGAAAAATCAACTTCTTCATCATCCTCTTATTCTCCATTCACAAAACAAACCAAAAACTAAATGTTCATATACAAACCTAAAACTCAAGATGATGAAGAAGAAAATAACCCTGAATCAAGAACAAAAATGATGAAGAAGCTGATTCAGATTCAAATATTGAATCCGATTTTGTAAAAATTGAAACCCAACCTATATTTGTATTTAAGAAAATATTAAAAAATGTCCATCATTAAAATTTCTGATTCAACAATTTTTTGCATTTGAGGACCATGACAATACCGCTGCAAAACCCCCCTTTTGATTTCTCTATTCTTTTATTTTTAAAACTCTCCTTAATTATTTGTTTGTTATATATGTGCAGCTTTTAATTCATGCTTCTCCACAAAAACGTTGTTGGGCTGAAGAGACTTACTGTTGCACCTGTACCTTCACCAACATTAATTAAAATATGTTTTAGCCTTTTTGTTTTAAAAATAAACAAATATCATTGACAACCTGATTAACTGCCACGTGGCGGTAAAAAAGTGACTTTCCCATGATGGGAAAATTTTCAAGTGTCCCATGGTAAACGCCACCTCCTTTCTAAATGAACAATTTATTAGATGATAGTGAGATGAGAAGCAGGACAGTTCTGCCCCTTTGCCCCTACATTACATATCCCTAGACCCCATTGGACCCTCTTCACTCTGCAGTAGTATTCTCCTCCAATCCAATTTCCCCCCGTTCATACATATGCTTGAAGTTTCGAAACTCAAATTTGCCTCTCTATAATAAATCAAGTGAATTGATATTTAGACAATTACTTTATAACAACTTTGAACAATTTTATTTTAATATTTATTTTCTCTGTCTCAAAATATAAGCAAAAATAAATCACAAGTTGATAAATTTTAAACCAATTTTCTAAGACGGGGAAGTATATTGTATTCTGACTCTTTCTTTTTCTTTTTTTTTCTTGACTAATAAAAAGTGAATAAAAAAACATTATTCCAAAGTTATCTCAAAATAGTTAAAAACTTACACAGTTGAAAAACAAAAAGTGCTCTGTTGGCTTTATGAACAACAATCAATTACCGATTATTTTCAACTAAATTTATCATATGCATCTGTTAAAATTTAAAAACAAAGTATATGTGTATATCCAAAAAATGTCAATTATTTCCAATATTTTCAATAAGATGAACTGTAACAACATAAAGAGAGGAACAAAACATAATAAATCCTTGTTCCTAGGAAACTACAAAGAACAGTTACTATTATTATTGTCACCAAGTTCATGTTGAAGAGCTTCCTCAAGCCAAAACCAAGACTCTTCCATCAATTCAGGACTCAACCTAAACATCAAAACACAAAACTCCATCTGAGTAAGTGCTCCATCTCTATCTAAATCACCTTCATTCATCATACCAACAAGTTCATCTTCCTTCAAATCTTGTAGACCCAAAACAGCAGCGTTTTTCCTCAAACTATCCAATGTTATCACACCTTTTTCTTTGTCCATCAACAATTCAAACCCATTGCATAGCTCCTTTATCAAACCCTCACCTCCTAGCTTGTTTGCCATCACTGGTAACAAGTCTTCAAAACCATTGGAACCCATTGTTAATTGAAAAAATGAAATTTTGATGTGAATTTGTTGAATGAAGAATGGTATTTATATATGTGAATAGTGTGAAAAGGAAGATGGGAAAGGATGGTGGAAGGAAAGAGAAGTAAATGAACCCTGTTTGGATGACAGCAAAGAAACAGAGAAATATTCGCTCATCAGCTTTGATTGTGGACAAGAAACCACACCTGCTACCCTGTTTCCTCGAAGTTTGTAAGGGGTATTTTTGTCAATTTATAAGTCTTATGGTGTAAGCAATGAACTTCCCTTTGTGAAAGTGATTAATGCTGTTTTTTTAATTTACCTCTTTTACCATATTTTTTTCAAGGGCTATTAAAACAAAATGAAATTTTGGTTATTTATTTAGGAAACTTGTTAAGAAGTTTAAAGAAGAAATTTTGTTTTAAAAATGATGCATTCCATGCATTGAAACTTTTAAAAGTAATTTTTTATTTAAAATTTATAAATTATTTTTATTTTTATATCCTTAACAAGTGCTTTAAGAGCACTTGTTAGTAAGACCCTTAAAATACGATCAGTTATAGCTTCAAATTCTTCTGAATAATTTATACTTGAATGAAATTTATTAACCATTGAGTTATATAACTTTCTTTTTGTTGAGGGAAACAAACGTAATCCATTTCATCGGTAATCAAAGTATAAATATATAATGGTACATGAGTAAACTAGTGGCAGCTGACATAAATCGGGGCTACCTTCGCTAACGTACACGCGACCCTATTAACTTGTCTTCTGTTAAATTCAACATGAGAGTTTTGAAAAGAAATAATTGCATACATGCACACATAGCTCCTATACGTGCGGGTTTTTAAATTATACCTAAATTATTAAAAGATAAATATTTTTATCTTTTAATTATCTTAATTTAATTAGAGTTATTTTTGTAATAAAAAAGACTTAATTGCACTTTTGACCCCCTATGTTTTAAGAAATTGCGATTTTGGCACCCTGATTAATTAAAATATAAAACAGCCCTCTATGTATTGGATCTTAGGCAGTTTTGACCTCCTGGTCAAGCCTAAAAAAAACTAACTAATGCATCTAGAAGCATGAAAATTAACTTAGAGAAGGGGTAATAAAATTTTACTACTTTTGGAATATAAAACTATCACTCTCAAGTTTTCGTGATTAAAATAAGATTTCTTAATTTTTCGTGATTTACTCAATGAGGTTATATATTAAGGTTGAAAGTAGTAGAAAAGAGTCTTACATCCAGGAAAATAGGTATTATGTAGTAAATTCATTCGTCTCTAATAGAAGTAACTTAGAAAATAATACATGAATTAAAAAAATGTAACTAATTTTGTTGATTTTATAAAAATACCTTTTCTTTTAATAGGTTAAAATGAAATATATTAGAAACCACTAATGACTTAACTCACACAAGGCGTGAAGAGAGAACCACAAAAAAGAGTTACAAAGTCAAGTTACTAGTGTATCAACAACGCACCCCAAATAATGAAAGAGACATAAACCTTATAAAAATACCTTAACAATAAGATTTGTATATTACAAATTTTTTTTTTAAAAAAAAGAAGGATATATCAATTGAAAAGGATCAATATATTTTTGTTACATATAGTAAAACAAGATAAAAAATAGAAATATTATTAAAAAAAGAGAAAAAAAATAGGAATATATATTTTTTCTAAAATTACTTGTATTGTTGCCAAATGACTACAATTTTACTAGTTTTTTTTAGGGGGTACAATTTTACTATTCTAACAATTAAGATAAATAATAGCGGAAAAAGTTATACATGCATATCTAGCTTGATTTCACCATTATGTGTCTCATGGTTGTATTTACCCTTGTACCTAGAGTTTTTGTTTTTCTTAAGGGAGGTTGGACCTAGAGTTTTTTTTTTGAAGGAAGAACTAGAGTTTTGTTTGGTACATATCTAACATTTAATCAGATAATGTCATTTCATTTTTATATTTAATTACTTCAAAGTGATTTGGATCAAATGTATATAAATACAGGGTACCCACCAAACCTGGAAAGTATGAAAGAATTTTCCTATTTTTTAGAGTACATCCACAGATATTTATATTTATTTTTTTTCGTAATAGTGACTTTGATCCTTGGATGTGAAGCAAGTAGTCACAATAGTCCGTCAATGTATCACAATTTCAAAATAGTCATTGATTGTCCAGTTTATTAATCAAAATAGTTCTAACGCTTAAATAATCATTTAATACTCACAACAACTTTTTTGATATATAGACTAAAGTGACAATAAGTAAGTACGTATAAAGACTAATATGACAATAAATATGTATATTGAAGGAGTAATATAATAATACTAACGAAGTATTTTAATATCAAGAACTATTTTGACTAACAAAATGCACAATCAAAAACTTTTCTGAAATTTTGATACATTAAGGGACTATTATGACTACTCGTTCCTTTTATTCATGGACCAAAGTGACTATTTCCCTTTTTTTTTTCTTTCAAATGTACATTATTAATATATAAAATCGGTAGCTTTAAAAAAAGGAAAAATATATAAATTGGTGTCTGAACGTAAGTAGGAAAATACCAATTGAAGCTTCTCACTTTAGACGAAGAACTTTCATTTTTATTTTTTTATGAAAAAGAGAGCATCTTGATCAAGCTCAACTAAAAGAATTGGAATTTGTCATGCTTTGTTGGTTTCAAAGAAGGCCAAGTCGGTGAACTCAATAACGATGGAATTCGGAAACACCAGTTAAATTTCCTCAGCACTAGCTTTTTGAACAGGAAAATGCTATACTACTTCAGAGTTCAGACCCAATTCTTCCACTTTCTATATTTTATTTTTCTCTCTTATATTTATTAAATGTGACTCATAACAATATGACACCCAAGAACGCTTAGATGAGATAACACCGGTCTTTTCTAACTTAACTAACGTTTGGGTTTGAATCCAGCCTTAGGCATGCAGCAGCCTTAAAAACATATAGGGGGTTTGCCGTTTATTTGAGTCCCTCAATAATCAAAAGATTAGTTTCTGCAGTTACACATGGAGGATAACCGGTTTAAAAAAAAAAAATACAATATGACACCGGATATGTACATACTTCGTGGATATGTTATTTAACTCTAGTTTTCTTCTTTTTAATCATGTAATTTTTAATTAATTCATCAAATAAAATAAATTAGTGTGTACTATTTCCATAACTTTGCTTAACAACAACAATTTAACAAGCTTAATTTTCTTTACAAGACAACGTTTAACAGGTGTTTCCTCTAAAAAGAAAAAACGTTTAACAGGTGTTTTCTACATTTTTCTTTTCAAACCCCCTCCTTTTAGTATTTTCTTTTTTTGAAACGACCTTTTTTTAATAAATTGTTTACAATGTTGTTTTCATTTTCACAATTTATATACTAACTATTATATGGTATGTGTCATCATTTAGCATATCTTAGGAAAAACATTTGAATTATTTCTTAATTTTGTTTAATACTTAATTGATTATTAGAAAAAATGACCAATATGATTGTCAAAAAAAAAAAAAAAGAGAGAGAGAGAAAATGACCAATAGTTTAAGACCTCAAAACTTTGAATGTGTCTCGGTTGACCAATAGCTCAGTCCCACATTCTTGGATCTATTCTTAATAGAGAAAGTCATTCTGGCATTTGCAACTATGACACTATAATGGATAACAATTGGTCAAATCTATCCAAACATGAAATTCAATTGAAGTTTCCTATTTCCCAATTTCAAGTTACCCGTTCACATGAATAAATAATGAGAAAGTACTTCTTTAGATTTCATATAAGAAAACTTTTTTTTTTTCAGATACATTTAATAATTAATGTATTTGGTCTTCATTGTAAACGAGATACATTAATTATTCAATGTACCTAAAAAAAGAATTTTTTCTTATATATAGGACCGGATGAAGTATATCAAATCAAATAAGAATAAAAAATATATCTTACTGATCCCCGTAAGCTTAACTCAGTTGGTAGGGATATTGCATATTTATATGCAGAAGCCGGAGTTTCGAACCCCGGACACCCCACTTCTCCACATTTAAATGTGCGAGTTTTAGTCACCGGACTACTTAATAAAAAAATATATACATCTTGCTCCAGATTGGATTACATTGATGGTAACGGTCGCAAATTGAAATTGCTACTCAAATATTAATATTATAGTACCCTACTCAGATCTTGTCCATTGTGATCCCTAAATTACATATTCATTCATATTTTGACCAAGAATTAAACTTGGGACCAAATATATATTTTTTCAATTAAACCAAAATTAAGAGACCGTTGATTTTGCAGAGTGTAAGTTACCTACCATTTTCCAAAGTGACCGTCAATTCATTACGTGAAAAAGTTTCAATTTTACTAGATGTAGATGCTCTGCTTGAAGGGCATCTTCTAATAACAAAGGCTGGTTCCTTAGGAGTTGGAAGAGTATTAGATTCACTTCCTAGCATAAATACCACATTTGACATTGTGGGACGTTCATTTGGGTCTTCTTGTAAGCATAGTAGCCCCACATTCACACATTTTAAGCATTCTTCTGCATTGCATGTTAGTGTTTGGTCTATGAAGTCCATTGCCCTGCTTACTTTCCACAAATGCCATGCCTACAATTCATTCAATCTATCAATGAATTTTATTTCATATGTATCAACGGAAAAAAAAGAGAGAATCAATGAATTGTATGAAGTTATTCTAACAAACTATCTCAACATTCTTTTTAATACGTGTGTCAGCGTATCAGACATTGGACACGTCTTCTATCAGAAGTGTCGATGCTACAAAACTCATTATTTTTTGATAAAATTCACGTATGTCCACTAACTGATGTGGAGTTCATTTTTTATGTGGTGATATTCTTTTCAAAATGGTTGAAAATCACATGAAATTCAACCGTTACACAACCATCAATTACATAGTGATTGAACGTTTCTCATAGTATGTTGCTATACATCTGAGTAGAACTCGAGACACTTACATATCCAAGAAGACTCAACTCATGTTCGACTTGATAGAATCCGGTGTTTCTTTTTCCACTAATAATCTCAAGTACCACAACACCGAAGCTAAAAACATCGGACTTCACTGAAAAATGTCCATCAAGGGCATACTCTGGAGACATGTAACCACTGCATTATACAAATTATGAAACGTAAATCAAATAATACATACATGTTGAATCATTTTGTAAACCGTAAGGAATTAATGATATTGCAATAATTTTTTTTCAATGACCACTTCAACTTACTATGTTCCAACCACTCTTTCTGTGTTCGCTACCGTCTCTTTTCCTCCAAATATCCTCGCTAAGCCAAAGTCTGAGATTTTAGGATTCTTCTCTTCGTCTAGCAGAATGTTGCTTGCTTTCAGATCTCTATGAATAATCCTCAACCTAGAATCTTCGTGCAAGTAAAGAAGTCCTCGAGCAATCCCCAAAATAATCTTGAAGCGCGTATCCCAGTCTAATAAAGCACACGACTTCTTGTCTTGTATGTTGTTGTCCATAAGGGTCATAACATTATAAATTAGTCTAACTTTTCAAGTACATGAAAATAATATTGAAAACAGAATATTTACAAGAAATTTTCTTACCAAAAATGAAACAATCCAAGCTTCTATTTGGCATATATTCATATACTAACATCTTTTCATCTCCTTCAACACAATAACCTAGAAGTCTAACCAAGTTTCGATGTTGAAGCTTCGCGATCAAAACGACTTCATTCTTAAACTCCTCCATACCTTGTCCAGAACAACTTGAAAGTCTTTTTACTGCAATTTCTTGTCCACCTGGAAATTTTCCCTGACAACATTGTTCCAAAAATATTGTCCATTCCTATCAATATTGTGTCACAATGAAGATCAAAATGAAAATCATAAGCATAAAAAAATTCATAATTACCTTGTAAACAGGACCAAACCCACCTTGTCCAAGCTTGTTTGCATTGGCAAAGTTATTAGTAGCATCAAGTATGCTTTCAAGATGAAAATGTGGAATATCTATGGCTTGTGCATCATCTTCTTTGAGCCTACTAGATTCAATTAAGTCCCTAACATATCTCTCACTGTCACACAAGTTGATGCCTGAGTTTTTTTGAACATAGCCCTTGTTTTCTGAAGTCAAGAAGATACACTGAAGATCTAAGTAACAAGTTACTACCTAAGTAATCACATAGAATATCGGGGGAAATATTATATTTAACGAGTCTTAGAGATCATTAATATTACCTTGTGTCTTGGACTGTCTCCTTTTGCGCACATATGTACATGTAATAGTACTTGAGAGAATAATTAAGAGAATCACAGTTGCTAAAGTCAGTACAATGATCACAGGTGAAGACAGATGCCTTTTTGTTTTGTATCTGTCACCTTCTGCAAGATATTAAATGTGTCATTTAGCGCAAAGTTTTAAATCGTGGTCGATATTGCAGAGAATACAATCAAATACAGCCAATACAACATCAGTCGCAATAACAAAGATATTATAAAAACCTTGATCGTGGTGATATTTTAATAACGAGCATGTTTATCGATGTGAAGATGGAAGACAAATAATTATAAATAGTAAATATTTCATGCAAAATTGCACGAATATGGGAAAAAATTACATGAGATAGACACAAAATTCTGCCACTTGACATTAGGGAAAACTTTTTTAGAATAGATAAATGTTACTACCTTGAGTACAATTTAGTTTGAAACCATCCCAAAGAAAGTTTTTATTGCAAAGGCATCTCTTCTTTCCATCACTTGTTGTATTGCAATTCGAGTTTGGCCAATCCTTGCAGTCCAACAATGAAGAACAAATTGGCTCTATTGGAGATTTCCAACTTAACTCAATTTCCACGCCGTGTTTTAGAGGAGCATTAGAGCTAAATGTGCTTGGATCAACATAGCAATTTCCAGTAAGATGAAATGGGGATGATTTGTTGAGAAGTAGAGAACTTTGACCCTCACAGTTAAGTACATTTTTTTTATGGATCAAGAATTTCTGTGTTTCTGGATTTATACTTATGACTTGATAAGTTCCTCCAGAAGTCTCAAATTGAAGCTCAGCAGTGGTAGTATTGCAGTGAAAATTGAAATACATGGGGTCACCACAATGTTGTCCTGTGCTAAGGGGATATGGAATGAAGTTTGTGCCACAAGTCCCACAACTTCTACCTGTTGATTCTGCAAAAGTAGAATTTTGGATCTTTAGAAACAATAACTCATGAAGCAATCACCATTTAGTTTTTCATTACATACATGAAAATGATTCCATGATCCCCATATTTTTCTGATGAAGGCTACTTATGGCATATAGAAATAATTAAAAAGAAATAAGACAGACATCGACACCAGACACGTGTCCGACTTGTCGGACACACCTTCAATTTAAAGTGTCGGCACCATATAAGTAGTCTCTAAACCAAAATTATTGAAGAATCTCATTTTCTTTTTTTCTATCAAAAACATCTTTTTTAAATTTTAGATTATAAATTAAGCAATGTTATGTCTCCTACGTCCATGGATGTTGTGTTTAAGAAGATTGGTTTTGCCGTCATAAAAGGGTTAGCGGCGCAGCTTGTTGCTTGCTTGCCTTCCATTCCTGTGTAATTTTCTATATATAATAAATTAAGCTTTTCACAATGAGTAGAGTTTCATTATCATTTTAGCTTTAAACTATAAAACTAACGGAATGTATGTGACCTTCTATCAACTTATTTGAACAAGTATGAGGATATGAGTGAGAGGATTTGGAACCAATGGCTTAAGAAAAAAAATAATACATGTCAGGGACGTAACTGAGAGCGCCTCACAGAAGCAGGAACCATTCCGGTGATTTACTCATTTCCGATCGGTTGGCTAATAGTACACTTAACGAACACATGAGCAAGTGAGACAGCATTAATTCACAGAAGGATAATGTGAATAACATTATACAGACTCAAGAATCAATTTAGAATTTATATTTTCTCAAGGACGAAGTTGAGAGCGCCTCACAGAGTTAGAGACTATTTTGGGGGTTTACTCGAAAATAAGAAAGTTGTTAGTCCAAATACACATATATATGTTTTCACAAGTATATTCAGCTAAATGTTAAACTTATGCCAATACATTATAAGAATTGAATAAGGTGACATAAAAAAGAGATACCTATATCAGAAAATGCGACTCTAACATTCAGATCACAGCCACCTTCATACTCTTCTTCAAGATTATTCAAATCATCATACCAAATCCAGCAAACAGGATCACCACTATCACCCATCCTTGCAACCTTTTCAATATCGTCATACGAATATGCATAACACTGACAATTATTAAGACACTCCATCTTACACTCCTCTTCATTCTTAGCATTAAATTGAGCATCAGGGTTCCCAACTTTCATCATTTTCAAGCTCAAAAACATGTCACTCTTCGCATTCTCACTACACACATTTGTTTTCCTACTGCATCCACCCGAAAAATCTCCACCGTTCCAACTTTCAACAGAATTAGCCTTAAATCCAGGTAAACATTTACACATAGAATCATATTTACTATTACAGCTACCAAAATTTCCACATGCATTGAAAACACTGCATCTATCTCTTGGTTCAACCCAAACCAACAACCATTTTTTCTGCGAATCCATCTTTAGATACTGAAGTTGACCCCAAAAACTCATAACCATCCTTGTGTTCTTATACAATGATGAAGTCAAAAAGGGAACAGTGTTGTTTGGTGATACTTTCATAGTGAAATTTGACAGAAGGTAAGATATTGCTGAAGACATTTCACCACTTCCAACAAATTTTCCTGATACACTACTTTTCCAATACTTCATAGATCTTTTCCATATAACATATTGATTCACTTTTTCATCTTGATCAAACGTAAAGTTCCCGGATGCAGGTTCTTCGTTACTTCTCCATGAAGTTAATGATAAACTTTCATCCATTTTCATACCTGGAAGAAATGTATCTGTTGGATTTGCAAAACTTTGCCAAAGAATCATCACTTTCCCTTGTCCTTGTTCTTGTTGTTCTTCACTTACAATAAGGTTTCCACTGTCTAACAGTTTCACTTTCCTATGTAACGAAGACGATGATGTTTCAAGATTTGTACTCCAGTAAGATTTTCCACTACTATCCAAAACCATGAGATTTCCATCTTCTGAAATAACAAAACTACCACTTGAATCTTGAACTGGATTATCTCTATTTGCAACCCAAACTACTGTTTTTGGAGTCAAATTGTAGTACCATATTCCAACATATCTTCTTCTATCAACACTAGAGCTTCCATTAGGAGTGAAAAATCCAAGTTCAAAATTTTCTCCTTCTGAAATGAGAGTATCTTTTCTTCCATCTCTTAAGAAATTGTTAATGGTTATGGTATCTTTAGCTAAGCAATGGTTAAAAAAAGTGAAAAATATTAAGCATAAACAGAAGATAGACAACATGTGATTAGAAGAGTAATTAAGGATAATTATCTTTCTGGTTAGAGTTCTTCTTATGTTAGGTGTTAGTCACACAATTTTAGGAGGGGTTTCTGTTTCTCCCACTAGTTCAATTCAAAGGCTACCCTAAGTAAAGTTTCTTTTCACATTAAGAGATAAATAGTCTACTTTTGTTATTTATTGGTTGAGTAATTGAGGCATAGTTAGGTACAATTAAATTATAATTTATTCATAATGACACTGAAACCTCATTCTAAGTGAAATGATACACTCATTCCATTCCATCTCATATTATAAGTAGTTTTAGTCCCAAGGGATTAGAAGGAGGTCTAAAATTCAATCTCATACTACGTTGCTAGCAATTTCTCTCTCAACATAACAAAGTAGAAAGTTGATATTATGAAAGAGCTGCAATCACAACTTCAGCTGTGAAGTTTGGACTAGAAAAAATTGATGGAAAAATCAATTTTGCCTTGTAGAATTTTCAAGTCAAGGATATTTTGATACAATTAGGAATACTCAAGATGTTGATTAGTATACAAGCGTTGATTTGATTTTCGACGAGGAAAGTTCTTGAATAGTTTAACTTCAAGTGAAGTATACTCTTATGGTGGAGTGTGGGAGCTCTTTTTAACTATGATTGTCGATAAAGACAATGTGAAAATTCTTGAAATGTTTTATCTTTAAGTGGCTATACTCTTCATGGTTGAGTATGATAATTGTTTCAACTATGATTGCTGGTTACAACAATGGAAGTTGGTGTATCATTTTCAATCAAGGCGAAAATTGTTTCTATTGGTTGAAAATATACATGTTGAAGAAGCCCCACATTACTTAAAATTTGCTTAGAATTGTAAGACAAAAGGTAGACCAAAACTATAAATATGAGCTTTAATTCTTTGTTATAAAATGCACCAGCTTGTATCTGACTTTTTCTTTTTTCTTATACTCTTATCTTAGAGTGTTGTGAGATATAGTTAAATATTTGGTTTGGAGGGTAGTGGATGTTAAACAGTCCCATATCAGAAAAAATTATAGCATGAACATGTGTTCATAAGTGGGGGCACGATCAGAGCCGTTCCTATGAAATAGGAGGCTCGGCTCTTTTTTTTAAAATAGGCCCCCTAAATTAAAACATAATTTTTTTTGTGTAGTTAAACTTCATTAAAAAATCAGAATTAGAAAAACTTTTAAACATGAAACGAAATAAAAAAAATTAAGTGAAAGAGAGGTGAAATTTACCTAACGGTGTCGTTTGGATTTATCATTCCTCCGTTGTGGGAAAGGGGAAACAAATGGTTTATGCGAAAAAGAAATGATTGTTGTGATTCTTTTTATTGAAATAGCTTTCCAAATTGAATGATTGAGTGATTATATAAATTGGGGGTGGTTTGGTAGCATCAGATTTATGTCCAAATGAGAATTAGAGTCTAGAAAAAACTCAAACGTGTATCAAAGAAAGAAAAAGAAGTAACATATATTTTTTTTTTAAAAAGAATTAGACTTAATTTATATTTTTGAGGCCCATAGGTTTTGGAGGCCCGGCTTGGTTGAGCTGCTTGCGCACCCCCAAGGTCGGGCCTGGGCACGATGATATAAGAGTTGTGCTAGGTTCAACTATGATTTCTAATATGGTATCAGAGCCTCCTCCAAGTTCCATTGGACCACCTGATATCAGGTATCCGATATCAGACAACCCATCATTTATGTCCACGAATCAAGCCCAATAGTGTTGGTCGTGAGGGGTGTGTTAAAGTCTCACATCAGACAAAATATGGTCTGAACATACGTTTATAAGTGGGCACGATGATGTAAGAGTTGTGTAAGGCCCAACCATGATCTCTCTCTCTCTCTCATGTTATAGGAGAGGTGGGGACTCACACTTGTGGGGGAGATTGTTGGATTTTAAGCGTGAGTGGTTAAGTCTCAAATTGCTCATAAATATGTAAAATGTTGGATATATAGGAGAGATGAAACATATATATAATGCTCTTAGGTTTTGTATGGAGATGTGGTGTCTCCCTCTTTTATATCTTAGAAAATTGATCTATTATTGCTCTTGACTTCCCTCGACTCTCCAACATGAGAATGAATCAATAATTTATAAGGTTAATTATTTTTTTTTAACAAGCCAAAATGGAATTATATACTAAAACAAAGAGTTACAACGATTACAAACATGATACAACATAAACAACATTAGCCTATGCCCAAACAAACAAGAGGGCTTGACCACCACTGTTGTTTACCAAAAACAAAGGTAGCTTTTTTAGCTTTCAACCAACCTAAAGACAACGTCTTAATCTTGTCTAATAAACATGGGATGGGAGTAACAACATTACTAAGCAGACGGTTATTTCGTTCATTCTAAACAACCCAGACACACAGAAGCCATATGAGTTGCATAAAAGAACGTCTAGCAATATCACCCCCTGATAAATGAGTAAATTGTAAAAAATGATCGGAAATATTATCCGTGTCCACCCCACAGCAACCAATCCAATCACGCACCATGTGCCAAAGCGAACCAAAAGTAGTACACAATAAAAAGAGATGTTGTGCTATTTCAGGATGTCCGCAACCAGCAACACACAAAGACATGTCAGACGACAAATTTATAAAAATAGATATCAACAATACTTTGCCTATCCAACAAATTGTCATAATGAATTATTTCACCAAAACTAAGAAAAGATAAAGAGAATTATAATTTTAATAAATTAACCTTATAATTCTTATAGAGTATAAATTGTGATTTAAAAATGTATACAATATCTTTCTATAAAATATGTGATATTAATTATAACTTTAAACTTTAAACATACATTTAGTAAGGGTTGTCACTTCTTTAGTTAGTGTAAGTCTTTTTATTTATATATCTTCGTATCAATTCTTTGATCATGAAATGAGCTATGTTTCTCCTTGTCATAAGAAAAAAGGACAGAAGTAATAAATATGCAATATTTCTTCAACAAACCGTCTAAGTAAAGGCCATATAAGGTTCAAAACCATGTCATGTGGAGTTCAACATAATAGCAACAACATACTTCACTGTTTGTTGCTAGAATTATTTTTGGTATTATATGTTGTCTTGGATTTGAAGGCATCATCAGATTTAGACCAAAATCTTTCAAATTTTAGGAGCATACCCGGAAAGGATCTAGAAAAATAATCTGTCTGCTGTACTACTACTACAATAATGATTTGCCATATGATTGATATATTATTATAGCCAAAGTTGAATAGTTGATTGAAGAAAACAAGAGGGGACAATGAGGTCAAATTCATTGGATTTAGCCAATTTCATATTTCTTCATCTGGGTCCCTTCCTTTTGCATATTTTAATTTTTTTTCCACATCCTCTTAGCGTATTCTTTCAATCAAGCAGCATTTTTGTTTCTGTCTTTCGTACATATTGTAAACTTGACTCATTTTTTTTTTGGAATTGCATGCAATCAAAGAATGGAGTTATAATTAGTCCAAAGTATCTCAATTCTCGTGAGTATAGCTCAGTGATAGATATTGTGGTATGCAGGAGTTGAAGTTTGAACCTTATAATTCTCACTTATACATCTTATAGGTGAATATAGTCATTAGGCTATTTGAATTCCGGACCCTGTATATATTATAGATTTTCACTATCAACTAAGCTAAACTTACGAAGATAAACTATTACTGGTCTAATGTTTCATTCTCTTACAAAGCAATGTGGAAAGTGAAAAGGAAAAAAAAATCCCACCCCATTTTTTTTTTTCCAATAAGAAAGATGTTTTTTGTTGATGTTTAGAAAAGTTTCCACCCAAAAAATGTTAAGTCTTTGTTCAGTGTCAATTACTACTGATTTTCTCTCGTGACCCACATAAATTGACTCACATTCTTCTTTAGCTGTATGTCCTTTGAATATATCGAAAATTCCAACGAATGGAAGATTTTTAAGTCTAAGTAAATAATGTCTTTCCTGTATACTCCCTCCGCAATATAAGAAAGAACAGGAATGTTTTGATTTGACTAAATTACTCTTATTTCTTTCTTAAAGAAATTAAAATGGAATTATATATAACTAAGCGACTTTCCATTCTCTATATAAGGAGTGTTAAAGTGAAGCAAAATAAAAAATATCTTGTTACATAACATAAAGGTAAAACGTCAAAAAGAAAACAATCACATGCATAAAAGAGGATTAAGTTACACATGTTATTGTACCAAAAAAAAAAGTTACACATGTTATAGTTAAAAGTAAAATTGATGTATTGTCGTTATAAAAGTGTTACTCTTACTAAATTATATTTATTAATTATTGATGTATTTTTGTTATAAAAGTATTAATTAAATGACAAATTTGAAAAAATCAATTAATACTATATTGTCAATTGAGAATAAAGAATGACATTTATTTTAATTACTTCCTCCGGTCCTTATTAAAAGAAGTAGTTGACTTTTTAGGTTCATTGAATAATTAATGTATGTCGTTATAAATATAGACTAGATACATCACTTACACAATGAACCTAAAAAGTCTTTTGTTTCTCATAATAAGGACCAGAGTATAATTTTTTTTTTTGGTAAATGTGACTGCTATTATGGAATAGAGATTTATGTATGGGAAAATTTTACCTCAAAAAATCAATGCATGTAAAAAAATTAGGTAATTTGGAGTATAGACAATGTTAGTTTATAATTTATTTATTTTTGTCAACAATTTGATTCTCAGAAGAAAGAGATCTTAATAATTTGAAGTTCGATCGAAAGATAAGTACTTTAGAGTAGATACTTTTTTCTTATAAATGTGACCGAAAGAAGTATATGGTTGAAGGATAAATATCTACCTAACTAGTCATTAAGAGTTTGAGAAATGCTAACAACACACATTTTACCACACTCTCTTTAATTAGTTAAAATTCACATGAGATCCGCCAAATTTATGTGGGCCCACACGATTTCATGGAACTCATTTAATATGTTGATGTATTCCTTTAAAGTTTTGAATTGTTGGTTCATCATCGAGATCTTATTAAACGAATGGAAAATAAAATGTCAAATTCCCTGTAACAATTTGTTGCTTAGTTAAACTTTAGCCGAATGTGACCGCACTCGAATCTAAAGATTACTGTAAATGAGCTGCAAACATCAATGAAACCTTGGATTTGGATGGTATGATTCTATAATCTAGTCATCCCTTTTATTGGTACAATGCAATCTACTAGAAGCACTAAAGTTGGTACCAAATCATAATTGGTTGGCCAGATATGCTGAGGATATTTTTTTCTTTTTATGTTAAAATGTTCACGAGATCAATACTATTAAACTCAGCCAACCAGTTTAGCTCAGGTCTCGAGCAAAGACTTTATAGTGGGTTGCTTTTGACAAGTGATACATGAAGCATTATACTATTACATTAAAGTATTAACTACAAAACTATAATTTATGAACAATGATAACACTATTTTTTAAAAACTTTCTCGTGTGGATTTTACTCGGAGACAAACGGATGCAGGTCGTTCATTCTTTGATATGGGCAGCCAAATGTCTCGAGTTAGTACACATCGAATAAAATGCTATAAGATTTTTCTTCTAAGAAAATAATGATATTTGAACACACTCTTTTATGTTTTATCTCTATCTTTCTTCATATGACATCAACAACATATTACATCTATCAGATCACTCACTTTTTCTATTTGTTTTAAGGTCAAGGGTGTACATAAAGCATTTTCCGAAATTTATAGTTTATGTCGGAAACCGACACCTGTTTATCTATACATATAAGCACTTAGTGGTGGATATGGAACCGCAACTCCACTCAAACTCACAAATAAATATTCAAGTTGGGGCATGTGGATTTGGGTTAAGCGGGTGAACAATTCAATTTCACGGGCTATGGACACACTCCAATGTTTCATTGGTGAAGCTCAACTCTGTAATATTAGATTGTGAAGAGTTATTTAAATTTAACACTAAACAATTTAAACCCTAAAAGATTTTACTATTTAAATTTGTCACAATGTACTCCGACGCCCTGGATCACATTGTGGATGTCAAGCTAAAAGCTTTGAAAATCTCTCTATGATCAATTCAATGGAGCCCAAAATCATCCAACATAAAGCAACTATGGTTGTCCCGAATGAAGAACTCACCATTCTTTTTTTAAAATGCAGTCAACTTAGCCTACCAAAATTAACATCAAGGAGAATCAAACACGAGACCTTGAGAAGAGAACACTTCAAGATTCCAAACCAACGCCACCATCAAAGTGGATTGAATAACTCACAGTTATTGGAGAACTTTAGAGTTGACTTCTATAATATTGTCGAAAATGGCTTCGATCTCTTCAACTTTTTGATGACATGGGATAGAGAAACTATTTCTATTTAGAAGAAAGACCCATGTATGACGAACTGGTCAACGAGTTACGACGTTTTCTTAGACCTATTGCTGGATTGTCAATTTTTGCTCATAAACGATTGATCTCCGAGATCATCAAACTATCAAGCAAGCGGCTTACAAATACACTTTGCTTGGGAAAGCAAATGTTTAAATCAATGTACTCAATAAGGAACCTTTTGATGATCTTGAAGTTTGCAAAAAGGTTATTCATCTCAAAATATAATATCGTGTTATTCATACAACTATTTTATGACAACTTTTAAACGGTGTTCGGATTGATGAAACAAAACATAACAAAGCAAAATGGAATCATGTGAAACAAAAATTCCATTCCACTACTTGAATATTGTATGATGTGAGCGAATAATGTTTTCATTTCACTGTTTGTAAATTTAACGAAACGAAAACAATTATAATTTTTTATTACATTTTGACCATTATTTCAAAAAACAATTTTATTATGTAAAACTTATTATTATTACAAAAATCTTATCTCCTTCTAACAATTCAACCACATAAACAAGATTTCATGGAGGCTGGAGCATCCTAAATGCAAGATTAGGTAGCAAAATTGTGGTATTTCTTTTTCACAGTTCCTTGGTCTCTTCATGGCGATAACTTTATAGTGTTAGATCATTGTTTTTCTTTTTCTTTCTAGTCACCAAACGACTCTGAATTCAATAGAATTTTGTCATTATTTTGAAGATTTGTTTAAAATGCACAAGTAAAATGGACATGTACCATGTACAAGTGTTTTTTCCACCATTTGATCAATAAGTCATATCAATATCTCATGTTTTAATGGTGAAATTTACTAACCCAATGGTGAAACTTCCCCTAGATGGATCGTTTTAAGTGGGTAATCAAGTCTGTAAAAGGACAGATCGTTTGAAGGAACCCGAGTTTGATTCAAGGATAAAATAATTTTTTGTCAGATTATACCTACATGACGGCCGAACTCCGGATTAACAAGACCACTTTCCACCAAAGGATTAACACACACAAGATGTTTTCCATTTTTGGATGTAACTTAACTAATCCGTTTTCGGATGTAACTTAGCGAATCTTTATCTTTTCTTTATTATACTAAATAGTAAATAGTGCTGCAAGTAACATTAATTAACCCTAATCCAACACTTTTTTATTAGCTTAATTTTTTTTTATGACAAACATTACTTGCAAGGTGTTGAACCCGGTTGCAAATGGTTACCGTACACAATTTTTTCCATTAATTAAGCCACAATATATATTCAAGACATTAATCTTTCATTAATTACACCTTATCAGCAAACATCTATGAAGGTGAGAAAAACCACAAGAAGGGGGGGGTTGAATTGTGTTTTTGGAAACTTCTTCTTTTACGTTCTAGATAACTGTCCTCAGGTTCAAAGTCTGAAGTAGTTCAGAGTCTGAGTGAGTTCAGAGTCTATGTGCAGCGGATAATGTAAAGAACAGAAGAAGAAAGAACACAATCAATTATACAGGTTCCTTCCA
>Ga0315915_1002357_pt1 | contig 23795 bp, 11 predicted proteins | sample MpolbnodulesMG_FD_207738 | JGI IMG/M metagenome (GOLD analysis project Ga0315915, IMG submission 207738) | Medicago polymorpha root nodule microbial communities from Los Angeles, California, United States - branched nodules | ecosystem: Host-associated > Plants > Roots > Nodule | place: USA...
TAGACCAACAAAATCCACTTTATTTTGTGTTACTTCGGTTTCTTATCCTTAAAACCATTTTCCAAATTAAAATCAACCAAACAAATCACTCAGCTTTTTATCCCGAACTACGTGATTTTGATCTCGCTCGGGTACATAGGCAAAAGACTTTGTCTTTCCAAATCAACAAAAATACAAAAACATTTTCTTTTTTTTTTTTATTTATACTTAACTCTTTTAAGCAAGTAGTTTAATTTAGCACAAAATAAATAAAAACAAGAGGTTTCTATAGAGTACTATAGACGTTTATGGTGTTAAAACCTTCCTTTAACGTAACCAACCCACGAACCTTTAATCTCTCAAATTTAGGGTTTATTCGAACTTTTCCCCTTTTCCTTGGAAAAAATAAAAGCTCGGTGGTGAACTTAAAAAATTACGAGTCAACGCTAATCAATAGTTTGATATCGAAAAAAATCACCGCGACAAAAGTCAACTAATGTTGACTGCATTAAATGCGCTTTTTGAAAATATAGGCTAACAACGGTCCAAAACAAAAACCAAGGAAAATGTTAACAAATGCTCATAGGAAACTTGATAAGAAGTTTAAATTAAACATTGAGTCTTGTTAACGAATGCCCCGAAACTCTTTAAGGATTTCAAAAGAAGAAATTATTTTTAAAAAAGTCATATATTTCGATTTAAGGACACGAGGGATAACCTCTATCCTTCCTACTTTTATGATTTAAGAGGTAGCAACTAATAATCATTTTAATCTTTGAATGTGTAATCAATAGCAACAATAGTTCTTCGATGTATCAAAATTTTAAAAATAGTTTTGATTATGTACTTTGTTAATCAAAATAATCTTTCAATACTCACGGTAATTCTTTTGATATAAGGATTGAATTTCGAGTATATATTAATGATGATAAATGAATATATTAATGGATTAATATGACGATATTAACGAAACATTTCATATCAAAAATTGATTTGATTAATAAAGTGAACAATAGAAAATTATTTTAAAATTTCGATGGATTAAAGATTATCGTGAGTATCCGACAGAAATGACTATTACCTCTTAAATAAATTTAGATTTGCCTTAAAAAAAACAAAAATTAGTTTGTCTATAGTTAAATTAAGGTGTGATTGCAAATTTGACATCCTCCTCGATCGAGCCACCACCACTAAACTACACATCACTGCTTCATGCTTGCCTCGGACTCCTCCACCGTCGTGCTTCGAATACCCGTTCGCAACCCGACCCGTTCACTCTTCACCGCCATCAACACTTGTTGCTATCATTCAGGTCGATCGGGGCCCAGCTTCTTTGTGGGTCCCACTCCTTCCCTCAATTCTATCAAAATGCAACTGCCCCGTCTCAAGGTTGAGGCCGAAATCAGCGGGGAAGACTTTTTCAACGCCTCCACCTCTAAGGGGATTCCTCGTCACCTTGTTATTATGGTTAATGGTATTACTGGGAGGTAATAATGTTTTAACTTGCTTTGGTAACTACTGTAGTAGCTTTTATTACTATTACACCCATTGTCTGGTAATGTTGGCTTGGGACCGGAACGAGTGTGCTCCTCGGTTTTTGATAGTGTCAATTTCAGTGGCTTTACAAATATAATAGTTAGTTAGTTGGAGTTTGTTAATTGGGTGGTTAGCAATCACGTGACGTGAGCATAACTAAATTGGTAGAAGAAGGATATATTTGATATATGATTTGTGGGGAGGAACATATGGGTCTGTTTGGTAGGAGGTTTTTGGAGGAATAAGTCTTATATTTTGATATTTTAAAAAAAGTTAAACAACATCATAATTTAATAATTATATAATAGTTCAGTCACACTTAATTGATTTTTAAAAAAAAAACATTTAATAATAATGTCTGTAATTTAAAAAAGAAACGTAAGTCTTCCCTCCCTAAACCCTCCATCCAAACATACCTTGATAGTTGGAGAGGTAAGGGATTGTGGGTTCAATTCTTTTCCAAAAATAAAATTATGATTCTAAGGTAGTCTGAGTTTTTGTACCAGAAATCCATTGTTCTATGATTATGTTAGCTGGATAGTTTAGTTATAATTACTTATCCAAAATTATCTATTTTATCTTTTGTGTGATCAAGTTCATAAAATATTTCAAAATAGATTATGTTTGTGGGGGACTCTAGTTACAGTGAAATGTGCTTGGTTTTTCAGTGCTTCTGATTGGAGATATGCTGCAGAACAGTTTGTAAAGAGGCTTCCGGATAAAGTTATTGTGCACCGTAAGCATTCCCACTTCCTTTATAAATATAGATGAGATGCTACATTTTCCTGTTCATCAGAGCATTGTTCATAACATAGTGGAATTTGAAATTCACCATATCACTGGAATGTTAAGTTTTTTAGTTGGATTTGTGGTCTATGTGTGAGTAGTCAGATAACAAATGAATAGTTTCAATGTTCTAATTTAGTTTTAGTTTGTTGTTTGTCTGAACTATCTCCATCTGTTTGTGTCATGTAGGTGATATAAAGCATCTATCACAAACAGAAATGTGACTGATCACACAAGTTTTTTTCACTATTTTTTTTTATTTCTCACAATATTAAAATATCCTGCTCTGATATTCACCTGATTCTTGTCCTGACATTTCCAAGTCCGCCAATCTTTAACTTGTATTATCTTTTGCACTGTTTATTAAGAAAACCATCAGTTGCATTTTACTTGATAATTTATGGACAGGCAGTGAATGCAATTCTTCAAGATTGACATTTGATGGTGTTGACACAATGGGTGAGAGGCTAGCTGAAGAGGTACTTTGGTAATAATAATAATATGACCTTTTGTTCTCTTTGCTCATCTTAATTTTTCATACTTCCCTAAAATTTCATTTATAATGTTGGTTTTGGCGTTTTGCTGTTACTCATTTGTGTCTAAACCTTCAGTTTTACTTTGTATTTGACCAGGTACTATCAGTTGTTAGAAGATGGCCAGAGGTGCATAAGATATCCTTTGTCGCACATTCTTTAGGAGGCTTGGTGGCAAGATATGCAATTGGGAGACTTTATGATAATTCTTCAAAATTGGAACATGTTGGTAACAGCAGGAACCATTTCAATGAAGAGAAGACAGAATATTCAAAGCAATGCCTTACACAGAGTTATGAAGCCAAAATTGCTGGTTTAGAGCCAATGAACTTTATAACCTTTGCAACACCTCATCTCGGTTCAAGAGGAAATAAACAGGTACTTTTCTATGAACTGTGACTCAATATTTTGGTTGAGGCTGTCGATTAATTACTTAAAGTTGTTGGACAAAATAATCACACACACTCATTTCAATTTTTTGAAGAAACGGGCACACAGATTGCATTTAAGTCAAAACTTGCTGCAATTTGTGAAATTTTTAGTTTATTTCCATTTTGTATTTCGTAAGCCACATAAACTCTAAAAGTGGTTTGATATAATTCAGCCCCTTAAACTGGAGACAAGTATTATATTTTGGTTATGGCTTTTTGCATTTAATTTATGACAATCAGTTTATATACCTGATAGGTACAACTTCAGAATGATATTTTTATTTTGAATTTGTTTTGGTTGCACTTGTATCCCTTTTCCATTAGATATTGTTGGAATGTTAGAAAATATTTTATACTACAATATTTATATCATGTTAGGGGATCTAGTTTATCTTGTAGGATCAGTTTGTAATCGTAGAGTATCTTTTAGATTATCTCCTAGGAATAGTTTCTATATATTTTAGTTATTGTTGTGATTTGTTTCCTTATTTCCTTATATATTTACTATCGAGAAAAACCCAAATCCCACATTGGATAGATAGGACACTCTTGTTAAGAGTGTATAAAGAGGAGACACTCCTCACCTTACAAGCCGGTTTTGTAAGGATGAGTTAGGCCCCAATTTCAACATGGTATTAGAGTCTATCAATCGGGCCACCCACCATTTATATGCACACACCAAGCCCACTAGTGTTGGGCGTGAGGGGGTGTATTGGGAAAATCCCAAGTCCACGTTAGATAGATAGGACACTTGTTAAGAGTTTATAAAGAGGAGACACTCCTCACCTTACAAGCCGGTTTTATATTGATGAGTTATGCCCAATTTCTTCATTTATGATTTGAGGTCTTCTACATCTATAACTAGGGATTAGCGGTTGATCTTTTGTATGTTTGTCTGTATTCTTTGCATCTTTGTGGTCTGTTTCTTCTCTCAAGCCAAATGACTGTATGTTTGTCCCGCTACCAGATCCAAGTTGTTCGTTGGTCATTATGTCGTATGTCCAAGTCACTCTTGTCTCAGTGTGCTTTCTTCAGTGTCTTAATTTTGTCTCTTATGGCATACTATCTAGTTATTTGTCTTAGCAAACATTCAATAGTCTCCTTTAGTCCCTTCACGCAAAAAACGTCAAGGTTGAGTTGTCGGCAGTGGTGACTTGTCCCACTTTGTTTTGGTAGTCTCATTGTCTGACCATCACTATGGTTGTGCTGCTGGCAGCAGTCACAGAACTGTTCGTGACATGTTCAAACTCAAGTTGATTGTTTTAGGATTACCTAGCCCAATTTGACCGTAGTTTAATTTTCCTGCAGTTCGTGAATGTTAATTATGTTTAAAAGGGAATATTTGTAACAAACTTGAAGCTTAGTAAGCATTAGCTTGATAGGGGATATTGAAATATTAACAAATATCTTATAATATGTTTATATTATGTTAGAGTATCTTAGTTTATATCTACCAGGTTTTTATATTGGGCCTAACTTATCTTTACAAAACCAACTTGTAAGGTGAACGGTGTCACTCTTTATAAACTCAAGTCAAGCCTTATCTTTAAGACATGTGGGACTTGATTTTTCCAATACACCCCTTCACGCTCAACACTATTGGGCTTGGTGCGAGGATATAAATGGTGGGTGGTCCTATCAATAGGCTATGATACCATATCAAGTTTTTATATTGGGATAACTCTTCCTTACAAAACCGGCTTGTAAGGTGAGGGGTGCTACTCTTTATAAACTCTAGTCAAGCTTTATCTTTAAGATACATGGGTTAAGCTTGACACAGTGCTTAAAATCCAGTGGTTGCTGGTTGGGAAGGAAGCTGATTATAGCAGTGAATAGTGAACTGAAAATGAGGCTTACGTTCTGAGAAAGGTATACACAGTAGGGAGGCTGGAAACCAGCGGTAAAACACAGTTTTCAGCAAAATACATTAGATGCCAGTGTTAAGAGAAAATAAATAGAGAAAACGAGGTATATGAGTGAACCACCTGGTAGGCTACCTTATGTTAACTTAATACGAGAAATACAAAGATTTGCAGTTATCTTAATCGCTGTTAATTACATAATAATACTATAAAACTTATAACTAACCTATTTATATTATAACACTGATATACTAGTCCATATATTGGAATTGCAGTAAAATCTCTCATTGCTTTTTCCATTGGTTGTTTGTTATAGCTTCCTTTACTTTGCGGTCTTACATATATTGGAATTGCAGTAAAATCTCTCATTGCTTTTTCCATTGGTTGTTTGTTATAGCTTCCTTTACTTTGCGGTCTTCCTTTCCTTGAGAGAAGAGCTTCCCAAACTGCACACTTAGTTGCCGGGAGATCTGGGAAGCATCTCTTCCTCATGGACAGTGATGGTGGAAAACCTCCTCTTCTCCTGCGGATGGTTGATGACTCCGACGATTTAAAATTTATGTTAGTACTAATGTATCAGTTAATTTCGACAGATCATTATATCCATTTCTGTATTATTGCCAATCTATTTGTTTGTTATCGTGTAGTTCAGCTTTACATGCATTCAAGCGGCGGGTGGCATACGCAAATGCGAATTTTGATCGTATCCTCTTTTTAATCTTGATTTTGAAAATAATTCATATTTGATGTTTATTAAATTTCCAATCTTACAAAAGATTAAGACTTATGAGTCTAGAGTCAACCACATTTGTTAAAATGAGAAGAAGCGGTTTTAGGTGCAATGTAAAGAGTTTATAGACAGCTAGAAACCATGTCACCTTGGCTAATAATAAATTGGTAATTTTCCAAGTAAAATTTGGCACAATGGTGCTGATGAAGCTTTCAAATAAGGAAATACTTTTTACGCTCTGATGATTCTTGACTTAGCTTGAAGAGATGGTTGGATGGCGTACCTCATCGATTCGCCGTCAAAATGAACTTCCGAAGGTATCGACTTTCTAATAATATTCTACCTTAACGCTCCACTTTGCTTTCAAAGACTAAATTCTGTTTTCTTTTGTGCTAGTCCAATCTTATTGTAAATGATGAGAAATATCCACACATTGTTTATGTTGAAGGAGAGAACACCAGAGGCATTTACAATAAAGCGTCTTCAAATGTTGGAGGCCAAACAGTTGATTTAGAAGGTTCTTTCCTTATTTTAAAAGGAAAATTAGTTTCGTCGTAATATAATGATGATTTGTGCTGTTTTTCTATACTGCTCCTGCACAAATGTGTCTGTACTGAATACCTAGAAGCATAAGTACTTTATTTGGATCCATGCCGTGAGGGTTAATATGTTTTATTCTTATTGATAGTTAGTACAGATTTCTAGCTCTTCAAGAATTAAGAAAAATAAAATAAAAGACCATTCTTCTATCCTTGGTTTTGCTAGTTATATTGTAAGTTTCAAAAAATATTAAAAGCATTTAACAGTTCTATAATTAAATTTGTTCAGATAAGTTAGCTGGCTCCCAATTAAAAAGTTCTAATTTTTGGTAATAATGTTAAGAGTAGGGGATTAGGATCAGTTAACAAAAATAAATGTCTCACTACTATGTAATGAATTGTCGTGAATGAACTATCCAGTAGCTGATTCTATTCTTTGACTGCTATCAAGTTCCTATTTTTATGACATTTTTATTCTTCCTTAATATAGAGAAGATGATAAGGGGTCTCACTCAGGTTTCTTGGGAACGTGTGGATGTTAGCTTCCAGACAAGTAAACAGCGCTACATTGCTCACACTACAATTCAGGTATGCTTGTATCTTAAATCTTTATTACAAAATTTGTGTGATTTCCTTTGATTGCAGTCTTTTCAAATGCTTTCTTCATGTTTTGTACTTAACTTATGAAAATGGATGATACTAGGTATAATGTACATCACAATGTCGAAATCTACTTGATATTCTGCTTTAGCTCTCGATTTTGTCTGTGGCAAGATTCTATTCCTCCTTCTGCTTTTATAGGAGAACGAGTTATGTCCAATGATTACACAATATCCAAAAGTTGGTTTCTATTAGTAGGTGAACTAGCCTAGTCAGCATATAAAAATGCAACAACACAAGCCTTATCTTCTTAAAAAACTTTTTTCCTGGACTTGGTGTATTTCAGGATACGGTTTATTGCCTCACAATGCCTGCCCACAGTCATGATTGGTTACCTAAAGCTCATTGATAAACTTCTGCCCTCTTTTGGGTTCCTCTTCATTGCCTAACTCTGCCCTAGTGAAATTTAAAATTCTAGCTTTGCTTGCGAGTTTGTTCATACACTTCCTCGAAGATAGCGATCTCATAAAATAAACTTGTTACAGTGATGACGATGATTATTATATTCTTGAAAGAAGAGCATAATGATAAATAACTAGTTGAAATTTTGACGTCTTACTATGATTTAATTTTATTTTTCTAACTTGATCAATTAGGAACACTTAGGAAAACATACAACAAGATATGAAAGCTTTAACTAAACCCCAAATACAGCTCACTACCATAAAACAGGAACCGCAGATAACCTGGTCTCAAGACTAAACCCAATTATCTTAAAACAATTTTGGCTTGGTAAAGCCGATGAAGTATTGCAGTCTACTCCAATCCCAAATAAAAAAAAAATGCTTAAATAATATCATTGCTGTGTGTGTGAGGGGATTGTGCACTCTATTGTCTGTTGCTTCTGCCTCCTGTTACCTTGCCAAGAGTAGCATTTGGCACTTTCTGGGCTTTGATACAAAGCACGGATACAGATACGGACACCGGACACGACACGGACACTGACACGCCGACACGGCTAATAATTTGAAAAAATCACATAATCTAGTGTAATTACAAGTGTCGGTGTCGTGTCACGTGTCCGACACCGGGGCACACCTAATCCGAGAAGTGTCCGTGCTTCATATGTAACTAGATTTGGATATTTTTTCTTGATATAAGTTAAACCAGTTTTTGGCTTTGCATATTAGATTTTGTTTTTAACTTGCTTTGAATCTTCTCTCACATTTTCGTTTGGAGAGGATCAGTTAAACTTGCAAGCTTTGAAATATTATGTATAGGCTGTTTTTGTGAAACATTTGTGCCAAAATTCTTTAAAAATTGATATTCCTTGTTATGTTTTTTTCTTTATTTTCTGTGGTTGCTATCAGGTGAAAAGCTACTGGTTAAATTCAGATGGTGCTGATGTGGTTTACCATATGATAGACAACTTCCATCTTTAGCCTTTTTGTAAAGTTTGATATGTCAACATATCAATCAATGTTGGTCCAATGTTTTGTATCGTTGATGAAGCGTTGTACATTTTATTGTGTCATGAACGGTTCATTTATCTATTTGAATGCACCTTTATGTATATGTGACCTACTTACTATTTAGTGATTTCTTCATACATTTTGTGTATATGTTTGTATCATGTAAACTATTGTGAGTCATTTCAAACAACACGTATATCTGATTCCTAATAATTACTCATTTATTTCAGCAATGATTTTTTTTTTTTGGTCATCTAACTTAATACTCCATCATATCAAATGTCTACGTAGCTTATTAGATTAGGTACTTAGTTAGTATTAGCAAAATAGTAGTAGATACTTGGTGGTGCCTATATATAGATGTAACCACATCTTTGAGACTACTTTTTACTCATTTGTAATATTACACTTTGATCAATAAAAAGAGACTTTTGCATAGATCTTTCAGTAAGGGTAAACAAGTCTATTTATTTGTAATTGTATGGCGAAAGAAAATCAAACAAATATTAGATGTTTGGTGTTTTAAAGATAAATAAATGTTTGTATTTATATTTTTTTTTTATAGTGGTAGAGTTTGATAAGTAACCTTTTTATCATTGATACTTCGAATGAGATTATGACTTATACTCCAACACTTTGTACAGTCGATGATTACCACTGTAATTTACATTTGGTTCTGTGAGAAAGGATTTTTAAAAAGGGAAATGCTAACGAGGAGATTTTGTTTTAGGAATAATGTATTTAACACATTGAAACTTTGAATAGTATTTTTTTTAACATAAAATTTGTCAATTATTTTATTATTTTAACAACCGCTCTTCATGATACTCGTTAGCAAAACTCTTTTTTAAAAAATGGTACACAATGGTGTAAAATGTATTAGTTACTTTTTAGGCGGCACTACCACATTTCTTAAAAATCCCTCCACGGTTTCTTTCCTTTATAATTTGTGATATCTTCTTTTATCTCCTATATTTCTCAAAATACTTGATTTGTCAGGATTACACAATATGAACATGTGCAAATTGTGTGAAACTGACAAATCAAGTGTTTTGAGAAATTTGAAAGACAGGACAAGAAATCAACGTAATTTAATATTGTTCAAAAGTATATATCCGAACGGATTGCTCTCGACTTATATTTGGATGTGAATTCTATTGAAATACAATTCTAGAATCTCAGAATAAGGTTCTATAAACCCTCTCCCCTCTTAACTCTCCCATTTGTAATCATCGTTACTCTCTCTCTCTACCCCAACCCCAAGCACGCACACACACACAATGCGAGTAAACACTATCTCAAACCCATTTTCTTGACATCTTACACGGCAAGAAAATACAAACCCCTGCCTAGATGCAACTGTTTTGGCTAAAATGTGTGGCTAATAGGGCTGGTTTTAATAAATATGAAATGTTCAGTACACAAAATACACACTCATTGGAGTAGTTAAGAAATCATAACGGAACATAGCTTATTCCTTAATGTAATCGTTTGAAGAAAAATGAACATTGGTGAAAGTTTTAGCTAGTTTCTTAGACTAAACTTTAAATTCTACTACGTACAAAAGTATAATGAATTGACTACTACTCTATTTTTATTTTTATTTTGTACAAAATGACTAGTATATTTTTAACTGGTATGATTTAGTGGTTTTTTTTTTCTTGTTTATATTGAGTACAAAACTATATGTAAAGTCGCAATAGAACAACATTCTGATATGTTCAAAGTTTTAAGCACCCTTCAAACTGAATGGTGAAAGAATCTGGATCTTATAAAAAGTTGTGAATTGTAACTTAGAATCAAAATCAAAACTAGAAGATTTTGGATCTTCCTTTCATCTACTCAAATTTGAAAATGAAAATCAGAAAGGGAATAGGATTCTTGCTTATGAAAGCTTAGAAGAACAAAGATAAACTCGAGAGATGATTCAGATATGGATATTGTCCATTAAACAGTCGAAACTATTGTGCCATGGTGGGATTTGGATCATCCTTTCATATATGCGATGTTGTATGAACAACAATGAGAATATTACTGAAATTTTGAACAAAGAGTATAAACATATATTATCAGAAATAATTTATCCAAATGCAGTTTATAACAATTATCGTGAGATTTGAAGTAGTAAGTAATACAAAAATGTAAACAGCAATAATGTCACCCTATTGCTGTTAGAGACAGTCCACGAGAAACAAGAAAAACAATTGTTGGTGTCTTTACTGTCTCTAGTTTAAACGTCGGCTCTGTAGTCCTCAGGTTTGTACCATAATGAAAAATCAATTCCCTTACTTTTTAAGCCCTCTGTTGCAGGTCCAATTCTCTCCAGAAGCTGTGAAATACACATAAAACCCCTCAATCACAAAAAACTAAATGCATTTTCAGTAGACTGCAAAGTGAAAACCACTCCTAGTCAATTAAGTGACTTACTTTACTTAGTAGAAATTATAACTGAAGACTAACAGAAAACTATCAACAAACAATATAAAATTCAATAATGTAATATTAGCATATGATATCGATAGATCTTAGAGGCAACATAAGAATGTGAAAGTGTTGTGAATAGAGTCTCAATGTCAAAGAGTTTATGTGAAAGTGTTTCGATAGATCCCAAGTCAGCTGCAATCTATTTGATCATATTTTGGTTCACCCCAAATGGAAAGTTACCGAGTACTAGGCAATTATTTTTAGAAAGCATATGTTTACACACATTTGACGACAATAGTTTTGAGGGTTAACATAGCTCAAAATATGTGGATGATGAAGCAATATAATATGTCGCAATTTATTCATTACTATCCACGTGCCACATAACACCATTAACTACGATTTTGAACGTCGTTAGTCACAATTTTCAAGTGTTCAGATACACCTATCCGTACATTAATTATCCAAATTGTGTTCAAATAAACATGATATTCAGATATTCAAATATATATGATATTTATTAACCATGACTTTCCTTTAAAATAAAATAAAAACAAAATTAATTTGCACCCCCCAAAAGGCTGTATATAAGCAGAGTGAATAACACTAATATGTTATTCTTTTTCTGACAAGTATTTTGTTTTGGCCAAAGAAGCAACTTGTTAATTTAGAAATAGAACCGATTTGTAACTTATTTTTTTTACAGAATACCAATTTGTAATTGACGTATTGTAGGTTGGGCTGAATTGACTTATGAGCAAGCTTTATCCGCATGAGGCATTGTACCGCTTAGCCAACATATGACTCTGTTTCTATAAAGAAGCTTGTTTAGGTATCAATTTGCAACTTGCAAGGTTGTTGACTAAAATGAATTAAGGAATGGATAAAGTAGTCGGTAGCAAATATTTCAAAATGTTAATAAAACTTGTTAGAGCAGGTGAAGTGGACCACAAATTGATCGTTAAAGAAAAAGTGCAATTTAAACATCTCCCAACAGCAAAATCAGAGACTAACCTTAGCATGGATCACGCCGTTTGATACCAAAACAGATCTATCAAAAACACAAAATTTTCCGCCATCCATCCGAGAGACTGTGCCACCAGCTTCCTCTACCATCTATAAATTAATGGAAAACAAAATGTAAACAAAATTATCACATAAGTATATAATTCAATAAAAAGCTATTCAAAACATGTGTGAATTCTTAAATCAGCTAGCATACAAGTTTACTATGTTCTTACGGGTTCCTAGGATAGCTTACATATTTGACAAGCTAGATGCATCTCACATATATGCTCCTTAAAGGAGAGTATTGATTGTAATCAAAATTAGTTTTTATTTCTTCTTTCCATTATTTTTATTTCTTCTAGTTAGGCATTCTCTCAGTTACCACAGATAGCCTGGGATCATTCTTAGTTACCAGTAGTTGTTCTATTATTAATAGAATTGGGTCCTAATTTCCTAATAAACCTTTTGTTGTTAACCTAAAGCCTTTGAATTTGCAAGTCTTCTAGAAGAGTTATTTCTATAACCATTATACAAAAATAAGTTCTTGCTTGTTTGTCCATTAGAAAAATTTACTTTTCCACACAAAACCCAAACACTTGCTTGAATCTCAAAATTAGGCCTTGAGAGTAATTGTTGATAATGTAGAACTCACCAAAACACCAGCAGCCATATCCCATGGCTTTAGACGATATTCCCAATAAGCTTCTACAATTCCCAAAGCCACATGACACATGTCCACAGCAGCTGCACCAAGCCGTCTTACACCCTAAGCATCAAAGTCAAGAAAATGATTGGTGAAAGGCAGAGAAATGAGGAACATATGTGTATGCATTAGATGAATACCCTGCTAACATCTGTAAATTCTTTGAATAATTCTATGTTAGTAGCCCAGGCTTCATCGTGTTCATACCCAAAACCTGTCACTAGAAGAGATCGTTCCACCTGAAAGAAATGAAGGTTACTCCGATTTTTCAAAAAAAAAAAAAAAAACACTGAAATGATCATATGATCAAAGATTGTGCAATTTGCTTTTGTATTTAAGGCACTACTTAGCCATAATCACCTGATTAGTTGCACTCACTTCGATCCTTTGGCCGTTGCAGAATGCTCCACCACCTACAAGGTATGAGAATTATATCAGGGCATAAACTATACATGTATTGATAAAACTAATAACTAGAAAGAAAAAACAAGATTACTAAATAATTTTTAGTTTCTCTAAGGGGTTGATAGAAGTTGGAAAAGAAATTTCTTTCACCAGCAGTTGCAGTGAAAATGCGAGTATTCCAACACATAGGACCACCAACAAACTCAACCTGAAATTAATACAAATCCTATTAGCATATCCTGTTTTGCCCCAACTATCATTATTTACCATTATATACAATGAAAAGGAAAGAGCAGATGAGAATTTCTTGACAATAAAAAATGAGGGGAATAAAGACAACATAGTTTAAAAGAAAGTTTGGCCTTTGATCATTTTGAAAATTCAAAATCCAAATTTTTCGAATATAACATGATTTCTGTAACACCCTAGACTTTATGTTTCATTGTATGTTTGTGTGTTATATTGTTGTTAAGAATGCACTTGAGATAGTATGACATTTAGCAATATTCTTTTTAGTATAAATAGGATCGTATGAACAAGGGGTATGACTGCAGTGCTCGAGGTGTCATGACTCCAAATTGTGTAAATATGCTTTTAATTCTATTTGATAGCCCTGGTATGAACAAGGGGTATGACTGTAGTGCTGTGACATGTGGCTGTAATAGTTTTTCAAAACACTTTAGGGGTTTCCATGGAATCTTATGATTATGTGGCACAACAGCTTGTTATACCCCAAAACTATTCATTTTCATTGTTCTCATATTTATAGAGAAGGAAATGAATGTGTGGATCAGCATAGTTGGGATGTCAAACACCAGAACTAATGCATGTCTCATTCATCGTTTATAAAAAAAATAAAAAATAATGTTGTAATTTTGAATGAATGTGTGTGTGTTTATGTATTCTGCAATAATTCCATGTTTTGATTATGTAATTGATGAATGAAGTGTGTCATACATATGTTGATACATGATCTGTCTAGAATCTGTTAGGATTGATTTAGATGAATTTTGGATGAATTTTTTTTTCAAATAGTGGCCATCCCACCACACGCTGTCCCTTTATCCTTGTTTCAGGTTTGGCTACTCAGCACTGCTACGCTATCTGGGATAGACTACTATGAGTTGAAACCCTATCCACAAACATCAGAAAATTCCTTCTTCGTTTTCTGTTGGTAGGCCAGATATCAAGTCCACCGACACGTCACTTCACAACTGAGTCAAGATGGATAGTGGCTATCAGAGCCCTACAGGATAAAGATTAAGGTATTTGTTTCTTCAGCAAAATGTAATATTCTGCTATAGAATTGTAATATCCTTCCTCATACAACTCCAATAGAAAATAGCTGCTTTTCTACATGGAATTTAGTGGTGTTTATGAAGATTCTACTGGGATATGACCCTAAATGGAAGAGATGAGGCATGCAGACTATAGAATCGTATAAGGATGAAGAATTAATGACTGATATAAGGTTGGTTTATGGTGCCCTTTTTAGAGGATATCTCATTGAGAAGCAAAAAACAAATGGAAGTTGTTTGATCAAGCAATGATGTTAAATTTCAAGTTAAGGCATAGGAACGAGTTATTATCAATGAAAGGTTGCATTAAACAACGTGAAATATAAGTAAAAGATAAGAAAAAATCACCACTGTAGCAGCAGTAGGATTTCCACGATATAGAACTCCAACAGAAACAGCAAAGCTGGGATAGCCATGTGCAAAGTTTGTTGTCCCATCTACAAAATTATACAAGACTTGTAATCAGACTATCCAAGTGATACAGGAAACAACAAATGCACGAGGAAGATGCAGTCAGGAATAAATTATTTCAATACAGACGGAATAATATGATATATTTTAACAACGACAAATACTTTGTCGAATATAAAATATATATAGCCTCACATACAAAGAACACAAGCAAAAAGGAATTTCATTTAAAGAATAGAGTAAAGGAACTGGGAAAATACATATAACCGACACATGTGGTTACATTCAATTTTCTCAAATTATTACCAGTGTCGACGTGTAAGTGTCGTGTCCATACTTGTGTTAGTGCATAGAATAGGACACATACAACGAATGAAAGGAAGAACATAATGAAGGAATTTCAAATTGATGTCTCTCTTTCAAAGAAACTCCAAATTCAAACAGGGTCTGTGTGAAGAAATACATTTGAACGCCAGCATCTAGTTTCTAAGAAAACTTGTATGCTTAAAACTAGAGTTATTTCTTAAAATGTTGGGGCAAAAGGAAGCATTTAATGAAATTACAAACCTAAGGGATCAATGCACCAGAGATAATCGGAAGCTACATCTCCTATAATGCCTCCTTCTTCCCCAAGAATAAGATGATCTTCAAAATTCTTCTTCACCACTTCTAATATGGCAGCTTCACTCATTTTATCCGTCCTGTTAATTTACAAATGACTCTTATTTGATTAAACAGGCAAACAAAATATGTAAATCCCTTATACGAATACGAAGATTAAAGAAAATAAGCATTAAACGAAGATTCAACGAGACCTTACTCAGTCACCAAGTCAGTTAATCCTTTATACGTAATATTCCTTGGCTTATTAACAGCATCCATCACAACCTGTATATAGAGTGGACGTTAAACTGAAACAGTACAAATCTGTAAAACTGCGATATTAGACTATGATGCAGGACATCACAAATTACCCCCCATTAATGCCACTGCTCTTAAATAGCGTAGTTGAAAAAAAAAATGAAACGAACCTTGGCACCAGTTTGAGCAGCAGTTGTGGCAACTTGAAGGAGGATCGCAGGTTGAACGAGTCCAGTAGAGCGTGCACCAACCCTTGAATAGAGTTGTTCTTCAGATTTCAAAGAGTTCTTACATGATGTTGATGATTTCAGCCTCCAACTTCGAGAGGTTTGACTTTGAAAGCGGTAAGTAGGAGGAAATAGTTTTGTAGCTGCTGCGGAGGTGGAGAATACAATTGACATCATTATGATCGATCAAAATGAGCTAAGAGATGGATGGGTGGAACCAAGGAATAGAGATTGTGTTTTGAGAAACTCATCCACTTTCTAGATGTGTGACATGTGGTAAAAATAAAACCAATGATTAAGATTAAAAAGTTTGAAAAATGCAATTGTTTAATAAAAAAAATAAATTTATGTGTGTCTCCTCTTCTATTCTCTTTGATTCAGCACACTCTTTCCTTCTCTCGTAATCGTTGTTGCCTCTCCCTCTCCCTCCCTCCATCCATCCCCCATCTGCTCCATATCACCTTACCCAAATCACCCTCGGTCAAACTTTTGTCTTCACCGATGTCGCTTCAGAACAAAATGAACGCAAGGACAAATCTCATAATGCTGCTTGATGGAACCGATGCTTGAAATTGCCCCCATGTCGGCCTCGTTCACCATTTCAAAGAGGGAAATTGTAGTGTTGGGAAGTGGTTGAGCGAAGAAGGGATCCAACTTGTACGGAGGAGCGAGAACCGACCCTTTGCCTCAGGAATCCGCGTCCACATGAGTCTCCCCAACAAGTTCAACCTGCAACCACATGGACTGAGGGCCTAAAAATTGTTGGGAAGACTGACCGCCAGAAGTTCCATCGGCAAAATGCACATAGAAAAAGGGGGTCGGATCGAGAACATATTGTTGTAAATATATAGTGAAGTTTTACTACTACTATTATTAGTGATTTGTAATTGACTCATTAGTCATTAGGCAGACCCACTAAGTTAGAATAGCCTATATAAACCAACGGCTGAGATTAAAAGGTTTGAAAAAAGCAATTGTTTAATAAAAAATAAACTTATGTGTGTGTCTCTTCTTCTATTCTATCTAATACAACACACACTTCTTCTTCCTTCTCTCATAATCATTGTTGCCTCTCCCTTTCCCTCTCCCTCCCTCCATCCATCGACACATTCTCCCCCTTATACTCCATGTAAGACCCTAAACCCTTAAAGCGATAAATCACGCAAATAATACAAACATACAAAGAATTTAGATGTTACTTCTTCTATAACTCCAAAACATGCATAATAATTTTTTAAAACATCGCAGCGGAATAACATCATAACATCTCATCAACAGTTAAATAAAATATTTGTAGTAGCCATGCCACAAAATCATAATACATCATTAAAGTAAATCTCCAATCTCAACATACTGAGTGATAAATCTCATAAAGTTATAAAATAGAAATAATGAAAGACAGACATCCTAATCAAAGCCCGACACACTAGGACTCCGAAAGCAAAAGAAGAGGTAGCTCCAAAGCTAGCCTCCAGGATACTCACCAAGCAAAGCAAACAACTAATCCTGCACATCGTCTACCCATCCATACGAATAAAGCAGGCGGTCAACCAAACGATCGTTGGGGGTTAGATAGCAATCAACAATTAAAGTATAATCAAATGAAAGTAAACGGCATAATTAATTTCAAATGATTAAGCAACACTCAAACAACTCAACATCATCAATATTCATCAAGCATACAAGTATAATAATACACAAGTAAATTTTCACATCTTCACCTATCCACCAATTTCACCAAGTATATAATTCACCAAGTTTCACCAATGCAAGTACACACTAAGCACATAAGCAAGTATGACACCTGTCAAGTTATGCAATGCGCCTAGACACGACTCTATATGCATATTATACTGGTCGTCGTCAAGGTCGTCACCTCAAGATACAACTATATCATAAACATCGTCTCTGGATATGAAACCATATCAAAAAATCGCCTCTGGAATACAGAGTATTCTAATCTTCGCCTCTGGACACTTATGAATGCATGAACATATGACTCAACAACGCATACGTTCATACAACAAATCACCAACATAAACACCGACATTTTCATACATGCAATCACCACCAATTCACCATCATTATCGCATGTAAGAACTCACCATCATTAACAAATTATCAACGTTAAAGTCATGAACATAATCATCATTAACAACTAACACCTCAAAGGAACAACAAGTTTCAAAATCATATTTTGCATAAAAGACGGAAAACTATCAACATCAAGACATTCACCATATTAAACACTCAATCATCATTGGTTCATTCTTATTCTATCATATCATCATGAATACAAAGCAACTTACAAGTTATCTGAGCATAAAACATTGTTTTGACAGAGTTCGCCTATTTTCACGACTTTCAACTTTTTTTCCTAAGTCGTTCAACAAAACAAATCATACATGTCCAAACACTTAAACAAAGCATATGCACTTATTACATATAATCACAGTATCATATACATATCCATTTTACACACCAATTCTAATTAATTCCAAAATTCACCTAAGCTCGTCTCATTTTATCATTTTTTAAAAGAATTCCAATTTTCAAAGTAAAACCAAGTTGTACCTCATGAATACCATTCAAAACTATTTTATAAATCATTGTTACTGTACACAACCTTAACCCTGCCATTTTCCTTTGAGAAAAACAAGTTTTGGAAAATTTCGTGTTCTTGAACATTTTTCAAAAAGTCTTGATTCGATCCACAAAATCAATCTCAATCCAATTCATTTGATGTTTCCAAAGGTTTAGAAAACATAGAAACAATTAAGTACATCAAAAGAATCATTTAGGAAAGTCCAAATCGACCCCCGAGTACCCGGAATACCCAAAACATGGGTGAGTGTCCTGAGCAACTTGCTAGGCGAGCTGCACCAGAAGGCAACACCCAGTTTTTGGGTTTCCTCTCAGGAACCCATACCATTTTAAAACATCGATTTTGATCCCCTTTGACCCAAATTCGTCCCCCAAACTTGTTTATTAGTTTATATACATCAAAAGGCAATCAAAACAACAACAAACATGGAATCATAACATCGATTCTCATCAAAATCATCATCTAGTTCATTTTTCACCAAAAGTTTGTATTTTCTCATTTTCATTCAAACTTCACAAACAATCACACTAATTCAAAACTCATCAACATACAAACATATGGTGATTGGGCGTGATATAATTTTTTTGTGAATGATAGGCTCCATATATTTTTTTTCTCTCATTTACTAATTGTCTGGACGTGTAGCTGAAGGTGAGAGTGGTTTAAAAATGTCAAGAGACTGATAGATGAAAGTCAAGGACACGTTACAAAATCAAGATAATTTATGGTGGAAATTAAGGGAAAATAAATTAGTAATTAGTAAAAAAAAAAAACAAATCACTTGGGTCAAAGGTACTACTAGAGAGGGATGTGTAAGACCAACAAAACATTTAACCATGTTAATTAGCTTTTCAATAAGGTTGATTGCCAAATTTTCTAAAACAAGTGTTGTAGTGATTTTTGTGTGATATAGACAATGAAGGATCATAAATTTGCTCAATTAAAATGGGGGGTGGGGGTGGGGGGGTCAATAGAGATGACGTGATCAATTATCTTAATGACAATAACTATTCTTTACTTTCCCATACGCTAGTTCAAATACAGCCTAAAACAAATTATTTGTCTCTCACTACTTACACTTATACAATTTACTAGAAAACTAAATAAAGTAGTAGACACACATACACAACTTAGATAAAATAATCATGCCTGAAAATAATATAAATCATTAAATATAAAATATTAAAATAAATAAATTATTATAAATGACATGTATAAAATATTGGGTCATTGTAGAATCCCCTTGAGCTTTAGAAGATTAGAAATAACCTCTAATGCCCTTGGAGGTGGAATGAAACTACTCAATTCACTTTAGATCTTTGATTCTCAATCAATATCCTTCAAAGCAATCAAATTATAATCTCTATAACACTTTAGCAATCTATGACTCAAAGACCGTATTGATTCTTAGAAAAAGTGTTTAATATGAAGAACAAATGGAAAATGAGGTTTGAAGACTCTAAAGAATAGAAGCAAATGATTATGTAGTCTAGGTATTATGAGGATGTGAGTATATATAGAAAAGAGTAACAATTGTAAAAATTTGGCCAAAAAAAACACAACAAATCAAATCACTAAATATGTGAATCGATCTAGACAACAAAAAACAAGCAAGTTGAGCCAAGAAGATTGATACGATTCAGACTATATTGGAATCAAATCATGTTGCCCCAGATGAAGGTTGATACGATTCAAAAGACTTATGAATTGATTCAACAAGGCAAAAAGCAAGATTAGAAGAAACCAATGATACAAATTAAACTAATTTGAATCGATTCAAAATGTACTAGACACATGGAGAAATAACATAAACATTTCTTGATATGATTCAAAACCTTTTGAATCAAATCAATCAACTAGAAAATTAATTTGACCAAGCAAAATCAAGTTTTCTACGTATAAACAACACCCTTGACAACAAAGGATCATAGAACACAATGATGCAAAGATTGTTAGGTGTACTTTAACATGATACTAGGCTATAACATCCAATATTTAGACATTAAATAAAACTATCTAATGAACATCATCAAAACACAAACTTATAACTACACATAACTTCAGTGATTAATCTTCACGGTGGGACGAAAGATGACTGCAGACACGTTAGCGCTCCAACGCTCAAGTCAGTGTGAGAAATGAGATGGAATGTGTGAAAAGTGTGGGAAAAGTGAATCATACCTTGGAGGTGAAGCTAAGGTACCGTTATGTAGGCGTGTGTAAGAATGATCGTCTTCGTGAAGTGTGACGCCTCATCAAAGGCCGTGGGGAGACACACGTGTACGGTGTCTGCTTCACAGAGGCGTGCTCACATGAGGTGCTATGCATCGGAGTTAGGATGTTCGTCCAAGTGACGTGCGTTGACCCGACAAACTTGTTGTCCACATATCAGCGTTGAATTGACTTTCCACCCGATCCAAGACAATACATAAAAAGATTGCCATGCTAACCTTCATCGAGAGAAAGTAGTTTTGAATCTATATACTATCCCAAAAGAATATGAATAGATGTCCCACCCATTGCATCTGTGGGCCAATCCATTTTGAATTTTTTTAATTTTTCTTGGGGAAGTTTTGAATTTGGTTCTTACTTAGATAAATTTGTTTTTTTTATTAAAACAAAAACAAATCTACAATTTACACAAATTTCTTACAGTAAAATATAAAAAATAGAACGGTTCAAATTTTGAATATTAAATCTATGGTTGCAATTGTTTAGATTAATTTAATTTAATTCTGGTCCTAGTTATACACTACGAATCCTCATTCCATGCACAAAGACTGCTGCTCATTGATTAAAACCAATTTCCAATGCTTATCCTCATCACTATCTCTCCATACTCTCTTGCTTCCTATTTCAATCCACCATCCTTATATTTTAACATTTTTACACACACCCCCTTAATTTATTTATTAATCCATTTTAATCATTAGTATATTATTTTATTCTCCTTTTTCTTCAACCCTACTTCTAGGTTACTCCAACCTTCATTTTCAATCTCACAACACCGATACTAATTTATTCTCAATTGCACATCAAACATATAATACGCCGTGCACTCAACTATTCTTATTCTTCCAAACCAAAGCAATCCAGTCCAATCCAATCCATGGCGTCACTAACACCTCTCTACCAAATCCAATCCATTTTTCATTATAAAACCAATTACCCCCAATTCTCAACTCATCAATTCCGTTCCAATTTCTTCTTCCAAAAGAAACTATCATTCTCCTCGTTTAGCAGGATGCCTCCTATGAAACAATCGACGGTTATTGTGGCGGCGACGTCGGCAGCGGCGGAGAAGAAGCGTCATCCAGGTGAGTCAAAGGGGTTTGTGGAGGAGATGAGGTTTGTGGCTATGAGGTTACATACAAAAGACCAGGCGAAAGAAGGCGAGAAAGAGGTTACAGAGCCTGAAGAGAGAGCTGTCACAAAGTGGGAACCTAGTGTTGATGGTTATTTGAGGTTTCTTGTTGATAGCAAAGTTGTTTATGATACTCTTGAAAAGATTGTTCAAGATGCTGCTTATCCTTATTGTAAGTTTTCTTTATATCATATTCTTCAACTCTAATTCTATTGTTTATTATTATAGAGTAATTTTGAATGTTATGTGTTTTTGTGATTGATATTGTTGAGAATTAGGATTGAAATTAGTTCTTGGTGCTATCTTATAGACATAAAAAACCATGATGTCGTTTACAGGGTTGTAAATAAAGGTCCACGACTGTGAGCTGGACTGCGATTGACTTTGCATTTGACCACAATTCTCTCCAATACTCCATCCATCCCAAATTAACTGACTTAGTTTGATTATTTGCACTATTCATATAATATACTTTGACTATAGTTTCTACTAAGATATAAAAACAAATCGGTCATATATAAGATGTTGTTGGATTTGTAATGTTTTCAAATTATCAATTTCTTTTTTTTTTTTTTATTATAATTTTTGCTAATAGATAATTAAAAATATTAAAGGTTAAAATTGTACATTGTCATGTGTGAAACAGTCAAACTTGTCGGTTTATTTGGGACAGAGGGAGCATCAAAGATTGCATGTGACTCCAACTAATATTACATAAGCTTTTTAAAACCCTGATTGCTAACCAGATTATGATGCAGTCGTGAAAGTATATGATCATATAACCTGTACTTGTTTAAAATTTGAATAGAATTCTTAAATCTTGTTTGGCATATATGGAATTCTCTTCTGTGAGATTTACACGGAGGGAAGTGGAAAGCCCCACAATCTTGTTTGGCAAAATGGTTGATATTTCACTGCAGAAAGTATTCTTACTGAAGAGGATCAGTTCCCTAGTACTACCATCTCAAACTCAAACCAATAATAATAACTCCTTAAGATGAAAAAACTATTGTGCTTCTCTATGTTTTTTTTTTTGTCTTTTTGCAATTTTAATATGTAGTCTGATTTTTTTCCCAGTTGAATTCTCCTTTTATCACTGGAAGATAAACATTTGAATTTGATTTACATCCGCAACTGCTACCACCACTGAAATTTTTCCTGGAGTCATATCTGTACTTTTGAAATAACTGGGCAGACCATTGAAGTTTTTCATAGTTGTCTTGTCTTTATCTAGATACTGTTTAGATTGATTGATTGTGCATTTTGATTATCTTACGGCTTTGTTTGGGATTGAATTATAGTATTAACTTCAAAACCATATGATTGTTCTTTTGTAACGTGTATCTTTAAGCTTCTTGATATCTAGGGCTTGTTGTTAGTTAAGATAGATTTTATTTTCTAAGTGTTTCTTGCTGTTACGGGTATAGATACTTCTTTTCATATCCAGAGGGAACTGTTGAGCTTGTGTTCTCGAGTGTACTAAGGTTCTCTGTTAATTTTATCATCCAATTGGCTGGTGTTTGTTGTGTAGATGCTGAATTCAAAAATACTGGATTGGAAAGGTCTGCAAGTTTGGACAAAGATTTGGAGTGGTTCAAGGAGCAAGGTTATACCATTCCCGAACCTTCATCTCCTGGTCTTACTTATGTTCAATATCTTACAGATTTATCTCAGAACGACCCTCAAGCCTTCATTTGCCACTTTTACAACATCTACTTTGCTCATTCAGCTGGCGGTCGAATGATTGGGAAGAAGGTAACCATTTGCATCTAGGCTGAAAGAGCTTAAATCATGCTGAGCAACACATTGATTATATGTAGCACATCTTTGGTCGAGTATCTTTCACGATTAACAATATAACACTTTTTATGTGAGGATATTTTCATTTTAATCTTGATAGATATCTCCTTAGAGATGTCAAATCATACTTGATTTTTTTGATGAAATGGTGATGTTTTGAAATTCTTTTACATGGTAGTTGTGTCACATGTTTACTCATATGTTTCACATCGCTCAGCATG
>Ga0315915_1002362_pt1 | contig 23780 bp, 10 predicted proteins | sample MpolbnodulesMG_FD_207738 | JGI IMG/M metagenome (GOLD analysis project Ga0315915, IMG submission 207738) | Medicago polymorpha root nodule microbial communities from Los Angeles, California, United States - branched nodules | ecosystem: Host-associated > Plants > Roots > Nodule | place: USA...
TAGAAACTTAAAGGACCTACCCGAAACAAACTCGAAACTTAAAGGACGTATCTGAAACCTTAGAAACTTAAAGAACCTATCTAAAACAAACATGAAACTTAAAGGACTCAATGAGGTATTTGGCCTTTTTTTTTTTTCAAGGAAGTTTTCAAAGAGTTAAATCCGCGTAGTGCAATTAGATGAGGTTTTTGTTGACACTTTCTCAAAAAGAAAAGTTAAATCCGCATACTGCAATTAGATGAGGTCTTTTGTTGACACTTTCTCAAAAAGACAAAATTGAAAAATAAAACAGTATGAAAAAAAAATAAACACAGAATAAATGTTTCGAACAAAAGAATAATTGAGTTAGAGGATTGATGAGGTCTCACCGTTGTTATACTTTCTTTTTGATCTCATTTGCGAAATTTGATTCAATTAATAGTGATCTTAGTATCATTTTATATTTCTTACAAAATTTCACCATGCTCACTCTAGAAAATTTCTTTCATTCTATATTGCGTACAAAAACCTAAGTTTTTGGAAACCAAAATGAAAATGAAGAAACAACCACTTTCTGTTTTCTTGACAAAAAACAGCCACTTTCATGAGTGGTAGTTGGTGAAGGTCTTCCATGTTTTAAGGCTTAATTAAGAAGACAATCATTTTAAAGAGACTTTATTTTACGAATAACAATAGACTTTATAATATCTAAATTATTAGTTTTTATATTAATCTATTAGTTTTTTTCCTAAAGGATGTTAATCTTTTAGTTTTTGAGCTGTAAAGATTTATAACACATTTTATCATTAAAATAATTCTAAGGTACCACTTTTAATAGATAAGATATCCAACTCTTATGAATTACTTGTAAAGTTGTTAATCATTTCACCTCACTAATCTATTGAAATTTGAAGATATATTTATTGTAAACACACTTTAAACTTTTTCAGTTTAATTTGTAATAGAAATTGGACACTGTTAGTGATGGTTGATAAAGTTCTAGGTATAGAAAATCTATTTATACTCAATGAAAAAAAATTCTTTTTTTTACTATATAAAAAGTCTATTTATATGAATTTTTTGATATAAAATTATCTTTATTCCACTTCATTTGTTATTTGTTTTTCAAAAGAATAATGTTATTTATCGTGAGTAAACATTTCACAAGAATCTCACAATATGAGTAAAATGGATAATGAATCTTAATTTGCATCCTTTTTTTTTGCAATTTTTAATAGAGTTGTATTCCATTGTATCTGACGATTCAATTCCACATGGTTAATTTAATCAAATGAAAAAGAAGTCTAAACAAAAATCATGTGTGCAACACGTGCAAGGAAAAAGACACGAAATATGTAATTCATTCACTTTGCAAACGGTACAACACAATTGTTTATAACTTCAAATCACAGACACATAAACATTCGCTATGTTAGAAACAAGAGGATGCGTATATTTCTGTGATATTTTTGGTCACATATTGCATAATGTGTTGGTTAATTTTAGATTCGTGATATTTGCGAAGAAATTTTCTCACGACAAATGGTAACACTTTTTTCAAAAATCATGAAGACTCTCTCTTCTGTTTTTTTACCACAAAAAGGTTTATGAATTTCCCATTTTGCCCTTGGGAGGGGCATTTTTGTATTTTTCTAATTGCTGAATTCTCTTTGTTGCCACATCACTATTTTTTGGCATATTTCTCATTTTACCCCTCACCAATTTTTTTAATTATTTTATAATTTTATATTTTTAATAACTTTTAACTATTTTCCAATTTTTATGTTTTCAACTATTTTTCAATTTTTTCCCCCAAATTCAGTTGCTTCTACATTGCCGTTGTGGGAGATTAAGGTATTGTTTGACCCGGCTTTTTTTCCAACTTCTCTACATTTTTAAGGAGAAATTAGGCCAAACACAGTATCAATTAAGTACTTACTAAAAAAAGTAATTTTTTTTAATGCATAAAATTGAATGGAATGAGTTTTGGCCAAAAGTTGTTGAATGTTGCTTTAAAAAACTACTTCTCGACAGTTTATTTCACAAGCACCTCTTTTCAACTCACGCTGGGAACTTTTTCTTTTATTTTTTAATATTATATTTCAATATGTTTTTTTTTCCCATTTAACTTTATTTTATTTTATTTTTTTTGAGCTGTTCCATTTAATTTTTTAAGGAGGTTCCATTTAATTTTACTATCTTTTTTTCAAAAGAATTTTATTATCATTTTATCACTTATATATTTAATTTCAATATCGTTTAAACATCACAATCTCATAAATATTTTTATTCACGCTGTCATTTAATGATACCAAATATTTTTATTTCATTTCTTCAACCTCGCGAATATACACACACACACATTAACATTTAGAGTAATATTTTATGTCCATTTGTCTATTTTTTGTTACGCTAATGCATATAATTTTTTTTAGTGTTGCTTGGTTGAGGGCTACCTCACCGATTTTTTTTAACTATTTTTAAAATTTTTTAACTATTTTTAAATTTTTTATTTTTAACTTTTTTCTCCCAAATTCAGTTGCTTCTACACTGCTGTTGTGGGAGATTAAGATACCGTTTGACCCAGTTTTTTCCAACTTCTATACATTTTTAAGGAGAAGTTAGGCCAAATACAATATCAATTAAGTACTTACTTAAAAATGTACTCTTTTTAATGCATAAAATTGAATGGAATGAGCTTTGACTAAAAGTTGTTGAATGCTACTTCAAAAAGCTACTTCTCGACAATTTATTTCACAAGCATCTCTCTTCAATTCACGTTGGGAACATTTTCTTTTATTTTTTAATATTATATTTCAATATGTTTTTTTCTCCGATTTAATTTTTTTTTGAACCGTTCCATTTAAATTTTTTTAAAGAGGTTCCATTTAATTTTATTACATTTTTTACAAAGGAATTTTATTATCTTTTTATCACTTTAATTTCAATATCATTTAATCATCACAACCTCACAAATATTTTTATTCACATTGTCATTTAATGATACCAAATATTTTTATTTTCTTTCTTCAACCTCGCAAATATATACACACACACATTAGCGTTTAGAGTAATACTTTATGTGTGTTTGTTTTTTTTGTTATGCTAATGCGTATAATTTTTTTTGGCGTTGCAAAATGCGTATGATTATTTTTATAAATTTTTTATTTTAATTAAAAGTAAAATTGTAGATGTCTTTTCTTCAAAAAAAGGTATAGATGCCTTAAAAATTTATACTTATATATATATATATATATATATATATATATATATATATTGCACTTTTATATTATAACAAACTATGCATTAAGATGGTAACACAAGCTTGTGACCTACGTATGGGCATTGAGATGTTGGAAGGTATTTGTGTGCCAAAAAAAAAATATACATATATTTTTCTTATTCAAAAAAACGAAACATATATGCTTCCATGACACCAACAATGTAACAAATATAATATTATATAATATAAATTCTTATCTTTTTGAAAGACACCAAAAATATGGTATTCTTATAACGAAATTTGTTATAGAGTATAAATGAAATAGAAAAAACCAACTATTTTGATATTATTTATGTTATTATTTCAGGCTCCTTAAATTGTTTCTCCTATTCAAATATTTAATAATTTATTTATCTGATGATACAAATTTGTATTCATGTTACGCAAAATAAACCTTATTGAGTAAATATAGTATTTGTGAAGAAAAAAAAACTTTTATTTTTTAACATTTTTTAGCCTTCAAAAAATATTTTAAACATTTTTTATTTATTATGTTAATTCATAATAAATTCAAAGTTTTGTCTTCATGAATTTAACTCAATTGATAGGAACAATGCATAAATATATATCAAGTCCGGGGTTCGAACCCCGGTCACCATAAAAAAATAAAAAAAAAATTCAAACTTTGTAAGGATTAATATGACTTAACTTGAATTATATAGCTTTGATAGTTGAACATTCACATTTATCAGACTTGTGATTAAGTGAACTCATTGTGTACTTTTTTGCAATGTATTCATTCGCAGGACATTGTTACAGCTGGCCGGAAGGGCAATAACATGTGGCTTCAGCTATGGTTCTCCTGCTTTTCCTTCCAATTTGGTAACTCTCCATCTCTACTTTTGATAACTTAGCTTCCTTTTTCAATAGTTATCATATCCAATTCTTCAATCCAAGACTTTTTAATCTATACGGGTTTCAATCAAAGGAATTAATGGATGAATAAATCAATTGTTATATCATTACTTTCAGCAAATATTGAATCTATTTTGTTATTGCAAGTTCAAATCTCATCCAATCAAAAGACCGCAATTGAAAAATTTGATTAGTGCCTTAGAAAGTTGTTCATGAAATTTTCCTGCTGCAAAATCACATGAATAAAGAATTGGAGGGTGACACACATTTTTCAATTTGAATAACTAAATGGAGAGAGGATTGGATTGGTTGTTATTGCAATCATATTCTCCTAATTACTATGAGTGGACATTTTGAATAAAGAGAACATTGTAGGACAGATTGTGAATAATGAGAGTGACTGGTTTAATTTTCATTGCAGAGATATAGTAAAACTAAATATCTGCTAAGGTTAACTGGCTTATCAAGACAATGAGTGAAGGTGATGATATTCTTCTCAAGATGTGACGCGTGGGCAAGTGTATGTTACTAGGATAGTTGCATCCAATCTAGCATTCAAACCACTTAAAGCACTTTAAATTTATTATCTGTAATAATTTCATTACAAAACGAATGATTATTAGTACTAGATAAATACAGAGCAATTCAGCATTACTAATTTATGATATTTGAGTTTGGTAGTTTCAGTTTCATCCATGGTGTGTAATTGTTTGAATTGTTGAATAACATAGATTAAGTAATTGCAGCACGAGTTCAATAGGTCTGACCAAATATAGAAAACAAACAGATATAGGGGTACTTGTGGGGAAGTTATTACTCCTTAAGTTCACCATCCTATGGAAGCCTAACAGTGTGTGAGAAAATTCCAAAGGTGAGCATTGTTGATTGTTAATTGAACCATCATTTTATCCTTGTTAACGGTTAACATGTTGAATTGTTTCTAATGTGTTTCATCATATTGTTTTTATAGGGACGTGACGGAGAGGAGATAGTTACTCCAATTAGGCGTTCAAGTAGGATTAGGAGCATTGCCACTTCTCCTATATAAGCTGTTTTTGATGGCTCTCCTACATAACCTAACCAGCAAATAACTTTGATTGCCTGCAATTTGAATGTATCTTTTTCTATTTTCTATTAACAGAAGTGTCTTGTCTTATGAATCTTCTAGCTTTGCTAATAAAATTTTGAATACCATAAACATATGCAGTTGTTCTGCTCATTTGCATACCTTCTGAAAGTATTTTAAGTTGAGACTTCATAAAAATATTGCATTAAGTTTTAGGGAAGAAAAATTCTGAAAATGTGAGTGCCCATACTCCTATTATTGTCTTTTTGAGATGAAGGACACTACTATATCATTGAGTTATAACTAAAATGAAGGTTCGAATTATAGTTCTTACACATCCGTAAACGAGTAAATAAAATTAAGAAGGAAACAACTCAATTTATGATGTTTGAAACAAAAGAATGTTAGAGTACTACGTCCACAATCCATACTCCTAGATCAACAATCTTTTTCAAATCTTCTGATTTTGAAATTACTACACAAATAACATGGATGAGGAAGAGATCAAACACAGCTATATATGTGTGTTCCAGATCCCATACCTGATGATCTTGCACAATTACGCAAGCTAAAGTTTTAATACTGCTCAGTAGTCTAAAGTCCCTCAAAAAATAAGTACTGTAATTGAAGATCAGAATAAAACAAATTTGTGTATTGCATCTTTAAATACTATTCAAAAGGAAGGAAGTCTTTGTAGCAATTATTTTTTAAGGGGTGGCTGATTTTTTCTCTACAAAATTCGATTGTCTTTAGATCTCTTCAATGTCGCTAATGTATATACACGGGTCTATTTTAGCTATTTGAGATAATTATTGGTGTATCTAAATAGATAGACCCGACTACTATCTCAAATGTTGATTGTAGTATATGCTCTTTTGATGCTTTGACAAATATTTTAAAAAGGTGCACATTTCTAATGTTTGTGTAATATGTTTACTTAATTCTCAAATTTATAATCAACAACATTCTCTTACAAAAATTCTACTATCTCCCTTAATTTGATTATTTTTCCTTTAGAGCAATTTTTTTACAAAATATGTTATCCGTCGCACGGGTTTGTAACTAATGATGAAGAAAAAAAATTAAAGTGGTTGAAATGTACATACAATATTACGAGGCATCCAAAATGGTAGAATAGTCTTTAAATTTAAAGGGACCACGTGTGAGATCCATTGTAGATATGGTTTATTACCATTTTTAAATAAAACTACCTACTAAATTAAACTCAATAATTTCAATGCAACATCTCTCATAAGTGCTAGTTCAAACTATTTTTTGTATCAAATCAGTCTGACTGTCCCTCGCACGATTTTAGCTTTTTCAACACACAATCACATAAATTAAAAATTAAATTTATAAATTGGAAAGTGAGAAAAAGTATCTCTAAAAGTATTTTTCGAAACACAATCCCTAAATCACAAAAGTATTTGTTTATTTAAATATTACTTAATGCAATCAAATGACGCATTGGCCAATTCAAAACATGAGTAACACTACATGCACTCTTTAGATTAAATAAATCTCTTTCTCACAATCAAAAATAAATAAATCTCTTTCTCGATATAATTACTTGATGAAATAAGAGAATCATTCTTATCGGTGTGAGTTATTTATGATCATATAATAATCTGACCAAATGGTTAACCAGTTGATAAAATAGTCTGCTAATTAAGCACAAAATTCCTTGGGCAATTACAAAAACAAAATCTTAAATCAAGAGAGAACTAGTCTTATAAATCAATTTAAAATATCAATAATTGTAGACATATCTTTGAAGCAATGTGGAGGCTTGGGTCCTAAACGTCTTTGTCATGGGATGTGGAATTGGATGCATCTTCATGTTCACTTGTGGGCTAGAGTACATCACATAGATTTCTTTCAAATTCACACTATTTTTATTATAAGATAAGATCCACATCATTTATTTCCTTAGCGCGCATAGTTTTGCGTTTTGATCCATGTCTGCCAAATCTATTCATCATTCATATCCAGCTACCCAAATAATTTCATTTGTTTTGTTATCACCAGTTCTTCAAATCCAACGGCAAGTTTTTAAGTTCGTTTTTGACCAATGACCAAGGTGTTGGAGGACGACATTTTCTTACCTTAGAAAATATACCATTGTCATTTTGTCACTAGTTGTACAAATTTAAAAGTAAGATAATATTAATGGTAAGTATAGATGCATATGATAGATTTCTTTGAAATCATTTTTGCTATTTTTTTTTTGGATAATATCTTTATCAACAATTTTGATGTCATTCTTGTATTTATGTAGGTAAAAATCACATTTGATCCATTGCTCATATATTTAACCACAATTTAGTTGTTTGTTATTATAAGTGGTGTTAGATTTTTTTTCTTTTCAGTTCTTTATAAACAACTCACTTGGGTTGACCTGATGATATTGACTTGGGATCTGGGAGTGTGATCCTCCTCGAGGTCTCATGTTCGATTCTCCTCAGTGTCAATTTGAGTGGGCTAATTTAGCTTATTCAAAAAAAATAAAAATTTATAGACAAAAACTGTTAAGATTATGACGGGGCCTCCAAATTGTCGATGACTACCATGGTAAAACTTGCTTCGCACTATAAGGTTGTACTTTACTTATCCGTTTGTTAGTGATTCTCTTTACGCAAGTGACCATGTGGGTCATATCGAGATAGGACTTACTTAGTGTATATTTGATTGACCGAGTTAGACAAACTGCCATGGTAAAACTTGCTTCGCACTATAAGGTTATACATTACGGTTTGAGCCAAGTCTTACGAACTCACCTATTTTATTTAGATGTTGTTTAAGATTTTTTTTTCAAAACATGATCAATTAACTGCATTGATTTGTATAATAAAATGGCTTATTAAAACTAAAATATTCATGTACTCGTAAACTTACCTCCATTGACATAGACATTGTATAATACATACATAACAGAGTTCGAACCCAAATACACCCTCTGGTCCTTTTTATTAGAAACAAAAATGAGAAGTTTTTTGGTCCTTTTTATAAGAAATATTGACCAAGTTTTAAGTATGTTTGAAGCTAAATTTTATTTGTGTCCTTATTTATTATGAGAGAGAATATTAAAAGTAAGTACGTCGGTGGAATAAAGAGTAATCAATTTAGGGATATTCATGGAATTTTTTTAAATGTAGAGGTGTATTAAATGAAGATGACTATTTTCAATGTATTTCATTGTCTTGATGTTTTATGTCTTTTGTTTATTGTATAAAAGACCAGAGAGAGTAGCAAAAATGGTTTCAAAGAAATCTATCATATGCATCTATTCTTATTTGCGGTGGATAGCACTTGGGTGATATAATATTTGGTAATATTAGTGACATTGACCATTTACAGTATCACAAGTGACTTTTTTCTCTTTTTCATAAAGATTGTGACATTATGATTAATCAATATCACTCAAATGACCAAATATTATGTCAGCGATGTGTTACCTATTCACAATGAAATTATAGCCAATAGGCCATGTGACTAACCAAAATTGAAAAGAAAAAGAAAAATAAGTTTGACACGTAGGATAAAAACGAGAGAATAGTTATAAACTAAATTTCCTTAATTGTCCTTTTTTGAAAAATAAGTGGATTTTCTTATTTAAATATATTTAATTAACGCCATCCAATATTCCCCAATCACGATTATTTCTTTGCTTAGACAGAAAGCCATCATGATCCAATAACTTAAGTACATCCCAGTCACGGATTTGTAAAATTACAACAGAAATTAACACGAAAACGCGTGATAATTCCAAACTAATATCCAGGGGCAAATCCGTAAAACCAAACACGTACCTGTCAAATCTAAGAAGCCCCATAACCCACGCCTTATAAATAGCCACAACCATATCATCTTAGAAAATAATTAGAAATTGAAAACAAAATCTTGAATTAAAAAAACAAATCAATTTTTTAATTTTCTTAGCGATGAAACTTCACAACGTTGCAATCTTGGTTCTTTTTCTATCTGTTGTGTCGGTCTTTACCGTTTCCGATGGTTTGAAGAAGGATGCTCTTGTCGGTGGGTGGACCCCAATCAAGAACGTGAAAGACCCACAGGTGGTTGAGATCGCGAAATTCGCATTGACAGAGTACGAGAAACAATCTGGTTCGAAACTGAGTTTCGTGAAAGTGATCAAAGGTGAGACACAAGTGGTTTCTGGTACGAATTACCGTCTTGTTTTGGCTGCGAAAGATGTTTCTGTGACGAAGAATTATGAAGCACGTGTCTGGGAGAAACCTTGGCTTCATTTCAAGAATCTTACTTCGTTTAAACCTGTTGCTTGATTTGATTATGTGATGTTGTTTGTTCTATTATTATTATTATGAATTGTACTGTATCTATCTAAAATATCTATGTTTATAATAATAAGGTTTTGATTTAGCAAGATGAGGCTAAATCTATGATTATGTATATGTTTGTGTGTTGAGTTCTATCTGACATTTGCGGTTTTTATTTTTTAAGAAATTTGTTGTTTTGTGATATCTGTGTTGGAGGTTTTGAAATGAATGTACTATCTGGTAAATCAAATATTGTGCTTCAGAAATGAGTTACTGTATGTTTGAGAAAATTGAGTTTTAATAAATTGTTTTGGGAAATTAAACGTAATTAAAAATGTGTCGGATGCAAAATGATTTCTATATATAGTTGATTGAAGTTGGCCACACTGGTGAGTATGATCGTACCTTTTAGTGAATCTTGAATAGTCCATTTACCATAAGGGGCTGTGGGAGGAATGTTTGGGGAAGAAAGTAATTTACTCCTTGTGATCAATTTCAAAGTCTGTGCTATAATCATCATCAATTTTAAGGCTATCAATTTCAACTTTTACTTCCCCCTTCAAAATAAAACTTCTTCAACTTTTACCTCATCTTTAACCTTCTTATGGTCGACAACCTTCTCTTCCTTCTAAAGGTTTTCATTAATAATCACATCATCTCCGATTCTCTCATTACTCGCGTCGCACAGCTAAGATTATTACAACCATCCATCATATGGATATATCTAGGCGCTCATGTTGCGCATCAGCTCGATGGTGTTGTGTCCATAGTGCAGACGTGGCAAGAATTAGACCATCGTAGGGGAAAGTTTACCATCATAAAATTGTTGTCATTTGCATGTTCATGACACATGATTCAGTCTCTTAGGGATGCACCGTGTAAAGGAAAAATACTTTATGATTAACCTTGTTTGATTGATAGTAGAACTACCACATGTTTATATTTATGTACAATGAAAAATCTCATATTTGGCGCATGACCGTCCATTTATCCTCCAGTTCAGGGCGAATACCATTAGGAGGGATTTGGATCCTCTCCATTGAAAATTTTCTCAAGTTTTCTCCATTTTCAATCTCCACCATTGAAATACAACAACCACTTTTCATTATAATTTAATTCTCACATTCTCTCTCATGATTGATGGTTGAGATTCCACATGAGAAAACTTGAGAGAATTTTCAATGGAGAGGATCCTAATCCCATTAGGAGACCTAATTGAAACGATTATATGCACCAACCAATTGAAAATAGTATTCACGTTCAGTAGTTAACTAAAAGTTCAAAACTGATATTCTTAATTCAACATGATTTGTTATTGGTATGCAGTAAATTAATTTAGTAGCTTAGCTTGAAATTTAACTCAGGCCAAAGAAAGAAATATTCCTTAAACTTTGTGCATTCAATTTATTAAAACATTCGAGATTAAATTTAATGCACGCATTTCAATACATTATTTCTACATTTAGCTTATAAACTTGTGCATTAAGGGCACAAGTTAACATTCCCCTAATAAAAATATTTATTAAGGACTCAATGACTCCAATGAGAGTATATTAATAAGGACTCCAATAAAAAATATTTAAATAGACCCCACTAACTTTACATCATTAAACAAAAATAATTTATTTATTAAATAAATTACCACATAATATTTAATTATAATCCTTAAAAAAAATATAAAATATTTATTTATTCGTATGAACTTAAATTTCTGCCACATTTGCTAATAATTTGAAAATAGAAAAATTAACATTACAAATATTACATTCCTTCGTTAAAAAATAATGATAATAATTTGCATGAATTACATTTTATTTAAAATGATGACAAATAGATAAAATAATATTTAAAACAACTATTGATTATTAAAATATTACTTCTTTTGTAAGTGGGACCAAATAATACATATTACTTCTTTTAAATGTGGGAGCCGTTGGTTGCTTAGAAGAGAAAGAGTCCTCGTATAGTTATTCGTTCCTTAATGGAGACTCGTTTTTTCTCCCTCCAATGAAAGTATAGTTGGTCTAATGACCTTACAATCATTAAAAGTATAGCTGGTCTGATTTTTCTGTATAAAGCAGTCTAGCACCTTCATTATATAACCTTTGATAAAAAAAAAATCGTTAAATGTCTAATTTGTAATTTCAAACTAAACTTTATCCTTCTACTTAGGTCATCGTCTCAATTATTTTTGACTCACCCATATTATCTCTTTAAACAACACCTATATTTTGAAAACTCTTTAGAAGTTATGCTATATTTATGTCATCAACATCAACATAAATAACAATCATAGCATAGCAAGGGTAACTTCGTTCTTTTGGATGGGGAAGCCAGGTAACTTGTTCTTTTGTTTTTTAAAAGCATTTTTTATTGTTTGTGAGAAAAAATCGAGCAAACTCTATCTCATCTAGTCTTTAAATTTACAAACATAGTTTCTAAAGTATGTAAAATATATTTCGTTAGCATTTAAAATATATGAAAATCATCAACAATAAATTAGTCCGAGTAGTAAGCGATTTTAACTCTTTAAATATATAGTCAAATATTCGATTTTCGACTTATGCATGTGGAAAAATTCTGGTTGGAGGGAAGAACCCACCTTGTATGCTCCACAGGATCTCCTGAATAGATTAATCACTGTTAAGCGACGATGAAAGTTTCGTACCAATATCACGGTAACAAAATAAAATAAAATGAAAATCTATCGATATCATTTGTCCTTACACTTTTTTTTTTGGTCAGGTAGCCTAGTGGCTATAATTCACATTTTTAAAAGTGAATAAGTGGAGTGTCCGGGATTCGAACCCCGACCCTTGCATATAACAACACATGTCTCTACCAACTGAGCTATGCTCATGGGGTATCCTTACACTTACTATCAGAATTCAGTGTTGCAATAATAGTTCGACTGAAAAATAAATAAAATATAAACAAAAACTTTTAGTCATATACTAAGATGCCGGCGGGAATGGATTCTTGAGCCCCTTATTTACCAACAAGTTTTTATATAAATTAGAATATAAGGTACTTCATTATTTTAAAATATTTGAAGGACCTAATGAAAAAGAGTAAGAGATTAAATAAATTTTTATGTTATAAAAATATTAAATAATGTTTGTTGAAGACATGTTTGTTCCAACTCTTTTCTTAAAATTCTTAAAATAACCACTTCTTAAAAATCACTAAAACTAAACTATTTTGAATTAATAATTTCAAGATCATTTTTTTAACATTTAAAAAAAAAACTGCCCCCCAAATAATGTATCTGATACAACCGTAATAATTAATGATGGTATAATCCTTTTATTAGCAAAAGATAGACAGGGATTAATTTAGTTTAGTTTAGTTAGTTAGTTATTTTTACTGAAAGTGGAGTGGTTGAATTGAATTAAAATCGGAAAAAGATGAAACAAAAAGTTTGTTTTTCTGGTACCAGTATCCTCAACTTGAATCTCATAATAACTAACATAACATATTCACATTCACTGGGATTATATATTATCCTCTCATCTAAATCCAATATAAATTGAAATCGCTTTCTATTTCTTTCTTATCTTCTTCATTCATTCTTCTTCCACGTTGATTGAATCAGAAACCCTAATTTCATCGAACATGAAGGGTCTCTTCAAGCCAAAGCCACGTACTCCTACTGATATTGTTCGTCAAACAAGAGATCTTCTTCTCTTCTTTGATCGTAACACCGAATCACGCGATTCCAAACGCGAAGAAAAAGTTTGTTCTATCGCTATTTCCTTTTTCGTCAATTTTATTTTACTCACTGCAATTGCTAATCGTTGATGAAATCACAATTATCTCCTTTGGTATTGTGATGCTGTTTCTTAATATGATATGATTTTTTTTGTTGTTCATATTTTGTATCCATATTTTTATCTCCAATTTGCAACGAGTATATGGTTGATGCAGTAAATAGAAGCTGGAGTTGTTAGTGATTTGTTTTTGAGTAAATCACCAAATTAATGCCTGACTTCTTAGGGTGCTTTCAAATAGGTCCATGAGATTATCAATATTTTAAAAAAGGTCGTTGTCTCTGTCAAATTTTATTCATATTAGTCATTCTGAAAGTATATTAGACTAAATTGATAGTAAGTGGTTAAATATTTGGACCAAATTGATAACAACAACCAAGCCTTATCCCATTAAGTGGGGTCGGCTACATGGATAAAATTAAGCCATAAAAATATAGGGATCTAATTGACATTTAAAATATAGGGATAAACTTGAAAGTTTAATAGAGTCAGGGACCTTTTTGAAATATTAGTTTATCTCAGGAACTTATTTGAAAGTGCCATACAAAGTCAGAGACTGATTTGCTTACTCTTTTGTTTTTATATATTTATATTGTTGGTGGCTGATGATTGATGATCATGTTTTACCATTTCAATTTTCTTGTAGATTTTATTTTGAATTGTTTAGTGCAAATTTTGTTTGGATAAATAGCTTATTTGCAGCTTATAGCACAAGCTTTTATCATGATAAACACTTATGTATAAGATTTTTCTATAGAAAAAGATAAAAGAAAGCTAAATGTTTTCGAATCTATAAGCCGTTTTCACTAGTTATCCTGTAGAGCTTATGAAAATAAGCTGAAAACAGCTTATAAACAATGACTTAAGCTGTTTTTATAAGCTCTCTTAATCAGTCTTGCAAAATTGTGCTAGTAAATTAGCTCAAATAAGCCAATCCAAACAAGCTAGTTTTGACAGGAGGAGCTTATAAAGTTATACTTGCATGTCAGTGTTAAATGTAATTGTGTTTTTGTAAGAGAGTAATATTTGTGTAAGAAATGGCTAACTGAATATGCCTACAATGACATTCATTCTTATATTGACGTTTTTTATTTTTCTGTGATATGTCTTACAGCAAATGACCGAGCTATGTAAAAATATTAGGGAGCTAAAGTCAATCCTTTACGGAAATAGTGAATCGGAGCCTGTCTCGGAAGCTTGTGCGCAATTGACTCAGGAGTTCTTTAAGGAGAACACATTGCGATTGCTTATCAAATGTATTCCTAAATTGAATTTGGAGGTATTAACGAATTTCGAGACCTAGATATTTGCACTTCAATAAACATGTTTTTGATTACTAATTACTAATTTGATGCTGTAAGTTTTATGTGTACGTTTGCTAAGATGTTAGCATTGCTGCATCCTCTTGGTGATGGTTGGAAATTGGAATATCATGTGAATGTGTTATCTTTATGCTTTATTGCAACTGTTTAGTATTTGCAAATATTGAGAGTTGAAACTACGGGCTTTTGCAGGCCAGGAAAGATGCCACTCAAGTTGTTGCGAATTTACAAAGGCAACCAGTTCAGTCTAAGTTGATCGCATCTGATTACCTGGAGAATAATATGGATCTTATGGATATTTTGATAGTTGGGTAAGAAACCATTGGATTAGTATTTTGGTGGCTTATTCATTTTTGTTCTAGTAAGCTTTGAAATCAATATGGATTATGGTGTACTCTTCTGCTTGACCAAATGAATGGAAATATTCATTCATTTTCTTACCAACCATTGAAATAACGCCTCTGTGAATTAGACATGATAGTCTATGTCCTTGGTCACCGGATTTCTGAATTAAGTTAAATATAGCCTTGTCACATCTCTGTCTTGATATGTGTTTAATTATTTTTTGTTTCTTATCAAGCTTTTCACTATGCTTTGCTTAGTATTGTTTCCATCACGCAGTTACTGACAATTGTCTCTTTACAGTTATGAAAACACGGATATGGCTTTACACTACGGTGCGATGCTGAGGGAGTGCATAAGGCACCAGATTGTTGCAAAGTAAGCAAAAAAGAGTAGATAATTCTTTGGCTATTTTTTGACATGTGTGTGTACTACCAAGCTATAAGCTTTTAATGATGCCTGCTAGAAAAACAATTCTTATAGTTATAAGCAGGAACTTTTGGTTCCTATAGATCCATGTAATTGCACCACTTAGAATTTATGCCAAATAAGAAAGGTAATGTGCAAGGAAGGTCATATAAAGAAACTGAAACTAAGAATTAGAAAAGAAAAAATGGTGTAGGTTTGATAAACTTTTTCCCACCTCCTTTGATGCTCTAACGCTTCATGGTTTTGTATCAGATATGTTCTGAACTCACCTCATATGAAGAAGTTCTTTGATTATATTCAACTTCCAAATTTCGACATTGCTGCAGATGCTGCAGCTACTTTTAAGGTGGATATTGTCTGAAAGTATTTATGTTTGCTGTTTCTTATTTTGTGGCATGCACATTTTCGCAACAGAATCATTGATATAATCTATTATCCACTTTCAGGAACTCATGACACGACATAAATCTACTGTAGCTGAATTCCTTTCTAAGAATTATGAATGGGTAGGTTCCCCTTCAACCATAAACGATAACACATCATTTTAATTTTAATCTATATATTGACATTCTGCCATTTATTTATTCTGACATTGTTTTTCTATATAACGTGCATGGATGGTAAGCTTGATCGCCTTATGAATTTGTAATTTGTTGCTAGATTTTATTCTTTCAATTTATTATAGCATATCTGTAATATCTTTTTTTCTTTTAAAAAAGATTGTTTTGTTGCTTTTAAATGTAGATTTCCGTTATAGATAACAGTATCCTTTTTTGTAAATGACTCTTCTTGGATCGAGGGTGAACATATTTTCTATTAACTAGGCGTATTGTGGCTACTAATAACTGTTTCTGTTAGGAGTTAGAATAAAGGGTAGTTTGTTAGGACGGGAGTTTTGACGTTAATCAGAAGTTAGTTAGTAAGTTGATAAGTTTGTTAGGTGGTTGTTAAGAGCTGTTATTTTAGTTATTCCTAGAAAGTCTTTAAATATTCCTCAGTTTTGGGAATTCTCAACAGTGGCTTCCCTGGGGAACAATATTTTTTTCTTATTGACAACTAGGCAACCTGAAGAATTTTTTTGTTCGATTGCATCCTTGAGGACATGGTTGCTTTGAGGAGGGGTGTATTGTTGTGACTGAGAATAAATGGGAGTTTGTAAGGATTGGAGTTAGAAGTTAGTCAGTTGATAAGTTTGTTAGTTGGTTGTTAAGACTTGTTATTTTGGTTATTCTTAGCAACTTTTTAAATAGCCCTCAAGGGCAGAGGGGAAAGATAGTTTTTGAATAATTAAATTTAGTGACTAAAGATAGCTCTAGTGTGAAAGGATAGTGCTAATATGGGATAGCCTTGAGTGCAAGGTTATCTTCATCGTTGAATTCTTTCTTGCTTAAAGACAGGATCCCAACAATTACAGTGATTATTTGACCAATGACCACACTTTCATGTTTATTTGGCTTATCTAGGAATAAAGTTTTAAGCTACCTCTTATTTGAGTTATGTTTTGAAACTTTCTGTTTGCACACAATCATCTAGTTATCACTTGTCAATTTATGTTATTTAACTTAATATGTTTTGTATGTATCTGGTTTCAACTGTCACTCACTATCTTTGTTGTTACTGTTTTCAGTTTTTTGCAGATTATAATTCTAAGCTGTTGGAATCTTCCAATTATATTACAAGGCGCCTAGCTGTCAAGGTGCGATATGAATTTGTATTTGATCTTAATTGTAACTTTCTAAATTGTATGACTATTGAAGGAAGCAAGCAAGCATCCAGATCTCTAGGAATTGGAAGTTCACCTAGTTGAAAATTTAACCTTGAATTGTAGAATCTTTGCTTGCCAGTTTATATTACATTTGCAGTAGATTTGACCTATGAATCTTACTGAAATGTAAAATAGCCATTACAGCTAGTCAACAATAACATAATTAATCAATGCAATGATTTCCTTTGGTTTTCCCTCGTGAAATTTGGAACATTGGTCCATGCAATCTGTTGTTATAATTAATATGTACTGTTACTGCTGTTTTTATTACATTGTTTCATGTTGTGGTGATGCATGGTAAATTGCTGAGTTTGATTTCTTTCTCTTTCACAGTTGCTGGGAGATATGTTACTCGATCGTTCAAATTCAGCCGTAATGACACAATATGTGAGCTCAAGAGAAAACCTGAGGATTTTGATGAATCTTTTAAGAGTATGGTCCTTTTACATAAAACTTAATTACATGCCTAATCACCTACCTTCTTGCCTTGATTGTGTGCTGCCCCCCTATTCCCTCTTTTTGTGTGTATGATCTATTCCTTTCCTCTATCGTTTGCTGTTTTTAGTATCTAAAAGTGTCTTCTTTTCACCAAAATTTATAGAGTGCCACCATTATTGCTATAGTTGTAGTTTGTCTGAGACTCTAAGTATCAATATCTGAAATACCAAACACATTTTAATTTAGTTTTGGATGATAATATGTTTTATGGAGAAAATAAAACGCTTTAACACACGGCTGTCAACACTTGCTAGTACTGTAAGTCACGTCACTACTCCTTACTCGGCTACCGGCTATCCAATTTACTTTTTTAACACTTTTTAAATTCTCTCACAAAACATACCAGAAATTGGGCCACCGTTTTTAACAACTGATTTTCCATTTTCTTGTTGAATTTGAGATGGGGTGGCAAAAAGATGGGTGGGGTTGAAGATTAAAGAGGTCGAATTAGATGATCCGCTCTCTGTTTTCTCTAATTGTAGTCCTTCCTCTAATTTTGGGGATATGGGTTAAGGTTGTAAGGTTGGTAAGATGTATGTTAGACTGCTTAAGGTTGGGAAGAGGTAGTTCAGATCTTACATGATTATGGCAGTAGTTTGGGGCTAGAAGTTAGTCGCAGATGGGAAGTTGACAGTCTCGGTAGGTCTTATGGCTGTTTGTGATGATGGGTGTGGCGGAGTGGGTGATTGAATTGGTGGTTTTGCTGATGAAATGCTTAATGTTTAACGTGCCGCAATTTTTTTTAATAAGTTTTAAAAAGGACAAAACTTGGTTAGCCTATAACCAGGTAAATAACTTTTTAAAATGGTTGACGTGGCTTAACAATATTGGCGTGTAATCATCCGCAAGTGTCAAAGCCTTTGTGGATTTCATTCCTCTTTATATATATGTGCAAAGTGGGTGTTTAATGGCTAATTGCTGATTTCATTATGCAGGAGTCAAGCAAAAGCATACAGATCGAAGCATTTCACGTTTTTAAGGTATTACAATTATTATGATATAGCACACATTTGAAGGTCATTATTCTTGATCCGTGCAGTTATTGATATTTCTTTGTCAAAACAGCTATTTGCTGCTAACCAAAATAAACCAGCTGATATTGTCAGCATATTCGTTGCAAACAAAAGTAAGATGCTGAGACTATTGGATGAATTCAAAATCGATAAAGGTAAGTGATGCAATCTATTGGATAGTAGTTGATGCTTATTATATCAAATATTTTATGATGATAACATGTTTGCTGCGATTGTGCAGAGGATGAACAGTTTGAAGCTGACAAAGCTCAGGTGATGGAGGAAATTGCTTCTCTTGAAGCATAAGGATAAGCATCCTTGAGTTGCAGACACTATTATACGACAAGTTGCAATGTGGTATTTTATCTTAATGAATTGTGTATTATAATAGCTACGTTAGTCGTCTAGATGCAACAATCATTTTATTCAGATTTGAATTTGAATGTTTCCATTCTGTAGTTCTATCGCCTCGCCACCCTGTAAAATATTAGATAAATAAATTGTTTAAACAAGCTACATATGGTTTATGGCTTTCCATGTTTTAGAAAGGAATAAACATATTCCTAGATGCCATGTAATTATAAAATGTTTGAGGTCATGTGATAATCTGACCCTCGTAAATTTATTCAACTCATCCTTTTTATACTTATTACAATGACCTTTTACTGCTTTTGGAACCATGCACTAGCCGGTGAATCTGCTTTGGTCCTTTACCAAGTCAGTGTTTTGATGAAGTTTCGTTAGATGGTTGATCTGTTATGTAGTTGAATTAGATTCATGTTCTCACCTGAAGCCATGCAAAGTAAACAGATAGACGTTTACATGAGGCAATGAGGACGGACAATCATAAAGGTCAGTGTAGCCCTTGTTGGTCCCCTGGGAATTTGGTTGGTCATACCCATAGGTTCTAAAATTTTGTGAAACAATATTTAGGTAATGAGGTTATTTATTGAAGGAGTTGGGAAAGAGAAATGAAGCCAAATCCAAGGGGCTGAGATTGGCTGGTGTTGGTAAAGGCTTTAATCACGACGACTGTTATTTTCGGTTTAGAGCTTCATCATTTTGTCTATATATTTGATGAACTCACTCTTGTAACAGTTCAGTTAATCATACACATTTAACAATGAGAATTCATTTTTCACCGTCAAGTATTAACTCCATGAGTTACGTACTTGACTGGTTCCCCTCATGCTGGTCAATTTCAATTGGGATAAGTTACTTACCTCCCAATACGTTGGGAGTCTCCTCTCCACTGGAGCAACAAAAGGTGGGGAAAAAGATCTCACCCTTTTCTCGGGTATAATCTAGTCTTGTCGACGGAAACGTAACATTTGGAAAAAGTGTGTGGCACGGGAGTAGGGGACCAAAACAACGTATCAGACAGGATAGTTTCGGCATATTCCATATGCCATTCACTTGAATTAGAATAGGAAATGATAATTCAATTATGGATTGTACTGTCTTAAATCATTGATTAATTGATAGACAAAATTGATTTGATTTAGATTAGTAAACAAACTAGAATCAAATTATTTAAAGCATGGTTTCCAATTCAGCCCTGGAATGTAGTGTTTAAATCTCAAGGAAACTTTGTCATCCGTTGCTGTTCCACTTGTCTCGAAAGATTGATTGTCGTAGCTGCGCGTATAAGATACTCAATTAACAAACTAACATTCCCTTAAAAACAGACAAAAAATCTCAAATCAGATATAAAAAAATTATAATGAGTGTGATTGATGAAAGAATATTTAAAAATAATTTTGATGATCGGAAAAAAAAGTTCAATTTTTTATAGAGGAAGTTCAACTTACACTTTACTTAAAAATATATAAAAAAATTACCAATGTACTTTATAGAACTGGTTTTAAATTCACCAAAAAAAGTTATACAACTGGTTTTATTTGTTTTTTGTTAAAATGATTTTGAATATCTTTTTCTTCATTTAAAGTTTTTTTTTTCTTCATTTGAGTGTGAGATTATTTTACAATCTAAATATCGAGACCTACCCACGTAAGTTCTTCACCATATACCTGATTTTTTTTTTGGTGAATATATACTTGAATAGTTGAACAAATGATACTGTACTTTGTAGAGATCGTATCATATTGGTATCGTTCAATGGATATCCCGCATAAGATATCTTACTGAAGAAGTTCAATAATCATGTTGTCGTATAAACTCTTATATAATTTATAATCTATAAGAATACATGATTTTTGGGGATGAACTTTTCATTATTTATGTTATATCCTTGAGCAAATTTATTTTAAAAATGTTATATTGTTAGTAATATTATATATTTTTTTATTTGTTATATAGTTGGTAAAGGATAAACATGGTTTGTTACTATTTAAAAGTAACAATCATCCATGCATATTATTAAATATATTGTTTATAATTTACACGCGTTACACAGTAAAAAAAAGTAGACGTGTCCATATGAATGCAAATGAAATACATGAGTTTGGGTTGACTCTTTTTATTGTCAATTATATCCTTACATAAATTTACCTATAAAAATTATCATATTGTTGTTATTGAAAAAAATAAGAATGTATATTATATTTAAAATTTTATTGGTGTTTGAAAAAAAAGAAGAATAATTTGTTACAATTCGAAAAGTCTTTGAATTATACTCCCTCTATCGCTATGTCTAAACCCTTTTGCATTTTTAACATTTCTTAAGAAAAGTTGTTAGTACAACTAATATGTCTATTTTGTGTGTTAATATTATCAAATTGTCATTTGTTTGTATGTATATTAAATTTGACTTTTCATATTTCAAGATAAGTTAGTAGTATTAATTAGGGATATGTTAAGGAAAAATAAATAAATGCATCTAGTAATTTGAGAAGGGGTTTACATTTAGGGACAAAAATAAAATCAAATGAGTGCTTAGATATAGAAATGGTGGGAGTAAATTACTTTACAATATCGATGAAACAATGATATTACTTTTTTGGGTTAAATATGTTTTTGGTCTCTATAAAATCGGGACATTTGAAGTTTAGTCCTTACTTAATTTTAATAGTTTTTTTAGTCCTTAATTTTTTTTTTCTGCACTTAACATTAATCCCTCCTCAATTCAAATTTATTTGATTTATGCTTAAACTCTTAAGTTTTTAAACAATTTTTGGCAGACGTGTTAACAACATTACTAAAAGTTAAAAGTTGCTAAGTAAAAAGCTGATTAATTATACAGTAACATAAAATGGTATAGTAATTAAATTGACAATAGTGATGGAATGGAATATACCCTTCATATAGAAGGCACAGAAGAAAGCACAGCCTTTCCCATATCATCTCCTTTCTGTTCACTCTCTCTGTCAGAATAAACATGGGTGACAACAATGGTACTACTCTTTCTCTCCCTTTCTCGTTTCAGTTGGAGATCTTATTATACTTTACTCACTCATTCATCACTCAACTTTGTAGATTCACACTCACAATTCCTCGCATCTGCAGTCGACGCTGCTCATAAAGCTGGCGACGTTAGTACTTCTTTCTCTCTCTCTCTCTTCATCTATCTATCATTATCAATTTTCTCTTTCAATTCTTGTATCAGGTTATTCGCAAAGGGTTCTACCAAACTAAACACGTCCAACATAAAGGATCGGTTTGTTTCCCATTCTCTTGTACTTTTTCTTATTTCACATTATTGCAATTGCTCTTGATTTCACTTAATTAATTCATAATTGTTAGTAATGTGATTGGATAAAATACGTGTATCATCGGTTATCAGTTATTCTAGCTTTACATCTTTGTTATGTTCCGCAGGTTGATTTGGTCACTGAAACAGATAAAGCATGTGAAGAACTAATATTCAATCATCTTAAGCAGCTTTATCCCACTCATAAGGTTCATTCCGATCTTCCTCTAGATTAGTGTCTATTTATGGATACTTATCAGTTATCGCTGTATATTTGCTCAAGTTCATTTATATTTGTGGTCTTATTAGTTCATTGGAGAAGAAACCACGGCTGCTTTTGGAACTACAGAACTTACAGATGATCCTACATGGATTGTTGATCCCCTGGATGGAACTACGAACTTTGTGCATGGGTAAACATTATTTCTGATATTTTCGTTGATGCTGATTGCGGATACTCTCATATTTACATACTGATGGACTGAAAATTATACTATCTGTAGGTTCCCCTTCGTTTGCGTCTCCATTGGTCTCACAATTGGAAAAGTTCCAACAGTTGGTGTTGTGTACAATCCAATAATTAACGAGGTGTGAAATTTTCTTTCTTGAAGATGCTAAGTTATTGAGCACAAAAGCATTAAATTTTTCTGAAAGGCCTTTTAGTCATATGGCTATAGCTCCAACCGTTGCGACAAAGCTCCTTTTTGAAGTGATTAATTTAGGAATATTATTCAAAAAGGATTATCAGCATGAAATTTTGTAGTGCTTAAAATTAAGTTTTCTTTCTTGCTTAGTATGCAAATTGAAATTTGGGATTTTTTGTATGTAGCTTTTCACTGCTGTCCATGGGAAAGGTGCTTTTTTGAATGGGAACCCTATAAAAGGTGTGTCATCTGTTTTTCATGTTTTGATCATTGTTATTAATATAGATATAGCTGTCATTGACTCGTATGCCTTGAATTTCAGTTTCATCACAAACTGAATTGGTGAACTCTCTTCTTGCAACTGAGGTATGTCAGGCCTGTTTAATTGATTATGTGAAACTATTCAATTTTTTGTATTTTTATCTGCATCAATGAAGTGCATGCATCTCCATGTCCTTATCACGTACCTGTATCAATGTGTGGAATGACCCTCAAAATCAGAATGGTTTCTGTTAATCAAAGTAGCTACTTACCTACCGCATGAACAATAATACACCTTGTTAATCTCCTGTATTTGGTCTAACACCTAATTTGCCTTATACTGTTATACATAACTTTCTCTTGCTATTAAGAAGATGATCCCTATCACACTGTCATAATCTGACATTGTTCAAAATATTTAAGTTAGAATTTCCACACTCGTGGTTGTATATCATTTTAAACTTTAAATGTCTGTATCTAGTGTCTAACCTTTTTAGTATGACACTGCATAATCATAATGTCACATTACCTTGATATTTCCAATACAATTGGTAAAGAAGTAACCTGCTCTGAAGAATCTCTATTTCTAATTCTGTAAAATATATTATA
>Ga0315915_1002363_pt1 | contig 23774 bp, 17 predicted proteins | sample MpolbnodulesMG_FD_207738 | JGI IMG/M metagenome (GOLD analysis project Ga0315915, IMG submission 207738) | Medicago polymorpha root nodule microbial communities from Los Angeles, California, United States - branched nodules | ecosystem: Host-associated > Plants > Roots > Nodule | place: USA...
TTTCTCACCTTCAGTTGGCATCAGAGTGTCTCGTTTGTTGCTTTTGCACTTAATCGTGTCACATAAAAGATCCTGAGAAAAACATGTATGCTTCAGTTGATCATGGTTATAGTGGTTCTATTAGCAATACCATTGTTTTGGCTAACGATTACAACAACAATGTTTCCACCTATGATAAAAAACAATTTTTCAACCAGGCCTCCATCTTTCAATGGAGATGTTCAACAATTTTCTTTGTGGGAAAAGAAAAATGTATAGTCATATCATTGGTGTTGATGATAACTTATGGGACATCACTCGAGATGGTTTCAGTTTACCTTTAGATCATGAGGGAATGGTGGTGGATAGAAAGAGTCAATCTTAGGATCGAAGAAAGATTTATAGAAATCACCACAGAGTTCGTGGGATTTTGGTTAAAGCTCGGTCTCATTCAGAGTACACCAAAATTGTTGATAAATCCACTGCTAAAGTTATCTTTGATAAGAACAACTGAATAATCATCAAACACTCTAACAAATCCATAGTGTTCTGTGAAAAGATGAAATGCAAGGTTTATATGATTAACTTCTTTGATTTGGCTGATCAGAAGGTAGTTTCCGTTATGTTAATGAGTGATAAAAAATGGTTTTAGCATAAACATTTAGGGCATTCTAGTTGGATATTAATCTCTAAGCTTAACAAGGTAAAACTTGTCAAAGACCTTTCAAAGTTAAAATATCACCCAGATGCTCTATGTGGAGCATGCCAAAAATGTAAGATTGTTAAAACTTCTTTCGATACAAAGAACATTGTCTCTACCTCCAGACCAATAAAACTTCTTCACATTGATATGTTTGGCCTAACAAGTATTGTATCTATCAATGGAAAGAAATATGGATTGGTTATAATTGGTGACTATAGATGTACTTGGGTCAAGTTCCTCAAAAATAAAGATGAGACATATGAAGTGTTCAATAACTTCTGCACTCAAGTACAAAATGAAAAGGAACTGAAAATTTTGAAAGTCGAAAGTGATCATGGTGGTGAATTTTAAAATGGGCCATTTGAAATTTTTATGAAAAACATTGAATTGTCCATGAATTCTCTTCTCTTAGAACACCATAACAAAATGGAGTTATATAGAGAAAGAATGAATCTTTACAAGATATGGCTAGAACCATGATTCATGAATATAATATGGCTAAGTCCTTTTGGGCAAAAGTTGTAAACACGTCATGTTATATTAAGAATAAAATCTATATCAAACCTATACTGAACAAAACACCATATGAACTCTTCAAAGGAAGAAGACCAAACATATCTTACTTTCACCAGTTTGTATGTACATGTTATATCTTAAACAACAATGTATATCCAAAGAAATGTGATGGCATAGCTTAGAATGTTATCACCTTAGGATACTGTAAACGCTCAAAGGCATACAAGATCTATAATTGTGAAACTAATATAGTTGAAGAATCAAATACAAATTAAATTTGGTGACAAAGAGCTAGTCAATGAAATGTTAGAGCTATTTGAAAGTTTTTCAAAGTTTCAGATCACTAAAGATGTTTCAACACCTAAAAAAGTTTCTGAAGCCTCAAAACATGTTAGTGCCTCTGATAGTCCAGAAGTTGTTGCATCCTCATAAAGTCAGTCAGATGAAGAAGATTTTAAAGAAACTCGTGATGGTTTAAAACATGCAACATAATCCAAAAGACCATCTAAGTACAAATCATATCATCCATAAGATTTGATCCATGGAAACAAAGATAGTCATATGAAGACAAGATCAACATTCAAATATTAACACTATATGATGGGAATACTTTCATTGATTTAACCAAATTTTTTTGATCAAGCATTATCAGAGGATGGATGGTTGTGGCGATGTAATAGAAGCTGAATCAATTTCAGAGAAATGATGTCTGGGACTTAGTTGCTAAGCCATCCCAGAAGAACATCATCAAAACCAAATGAGTTTTAGAAACAAACTCAATGGGCAAAGTGAAAGGGTAAGAAATAAAGCTAGACTTCTAGCTTAAGGCTACAATCATCACAAAGGTATAGATTACATGTATACATTTTCACATGTTGCTAGATAGAAGCAATTAGATTACTCCTATCATATGTTGTTAATCATGATACCTTTTTATATAAAATGGATGCTAAGAGTGCATTTTTAAATGGTGTAATATATGAAGAAGTATATGTCAAACAACCACCTGAGTTTGAAGATTTAAAACACCTAGAGTATGTTTTTACTGTAAAAGTAACTATATGGTCTGGAATAAGCTTTAAAACTTCGTATGATTGTTTGCCGAAGTTTTTGGCAAACAGATGTCGACTGGTTTTGATTATAACATTATGTTGGTGTGCGTTCATCGAATTCGTAGGTTTCTTAACGATCGGGACGAGACTGTGTGGCATCTTTCGACAGCTTTTGGTACATTAAGTTTAAATTGCTGAAACTTAAAGGAAAAAAAGTGAAAATGCAAGTGCATAATAAATAAAAGTGTTTCCACAAATGCTTTACATACATTCTTTATGACTCTTCTCTCTCGCGCCAGTACTTCGAGTGTTTTAGAATTATGTATAGGCGATTTACGACCCGTTTTCCCTACGGAAAACTACTATTTATACATAGCAAAATAACTGGAAAAAGCCTAACTCCACGATCAACATTTCTTCCATCTAGACACCCGCTTTTCTCCCACATTCTCCATTGAGGAAACTGCTTCTCTTTTGAAATTTGAATCTTCCCGCTTCAAAGGTTGTTTCTTGACTTCGACGGCTTCGCCCCTTTCTTTGTATCTTGTCGAACTTCAATGCTTCGAGACTTTTTACGCTAAGTCCAACATCTCGTCGAACTCCTTTTATTTGAGGAAAGACTTCGATTCCTGCAAGAGTAAAAGTCAACTAATGTTGACCACATTAAATGAGGCTGGTGAAAATACCAGCTAACAAATTGCCCCCCAAAAATGCCATTTTTGACTGAAATACTCAAAGGAGAGAATTGGCATTTTTGAGAAAAACCTCTAAGTATTCCAAAGCTTGATGTCACGCTAATCATGACTTTTGAGAATAGTCATTTCAGGTTTTCTTCCTCCCATGATTGAAAGATTTTGCGGTGCACCATTTATGCAGTTGAGCAGTTAACGGAAACTTTCCATTTACCCTGATGTACCATGTGTCCCTCGATGTCTTTTCATTTATTGAGTCTGCACGTTTCCCACTCTCTTCATCATTATAGTTACTTATTAATGTGGGAAGTTAAGTGCTTTTATTCCCCATCACCTTTCATTAATTATAAAAACCTTGGTTGTATGCATGTTCTGGGATCTCACTTCTCACTCCTGATAAACAACCTTGTATCCCTCAAAACACAACACAACCCCCGCGATAATGGAGAACCTTCCAGAAGACATTATGCTTGCAATCATCAAGAAGGTATCGGCATTCGGCGATGAGCTTGACGCATAATTGCTTTCCTACGAAGGTGAAGTACTCAGAGCTTGCAGTGGAATTGCTTGTGGTATCTCACCGATCATTGGCCTAGTGAAGGAAAACGCAAATTCATGCAACGAATTTCCCGCAGCGGCCATGCCGTTTTCAGTGTGGCCACAACAGCTCAAATGATTTAAGGAGACCGTCCGAACCTAGAGGAAATAAGACTTATGCTCAGGGAAGCATCCTCACACGGGTCCGATGGGACCAAATATTTTTAGCTAATGCTGAAGATATTGGCCAGCGATGGCTTCTCAATGGAGGAGGTCTTTCCATTCTTTAAAGACTTTTTCAACCGTAAGCAGTTGGTTGATTGTGGAAGGGCCCTCATGAATGTTGACGGTATCCCTTTATTATGGGGGTTTTATTGGACAAGAGCCTTACCTCCAGGTTTGGAATATAGGTTTACCTTTACTTCCAAAGGGACTTGTAAGGGCCACAGTAGGAGACCCAACATCTTCTGGCCGCTGGTTGGGTTCTGATTTGAATGAAAAACGTCATTTTGATTTCCATGCTGCCTTGTAATACTTTAGATAATCATCAATGATTTATCAATTTGTTTCTTAGCGTCAATTATAAACTTAACACCAAGTCTCACTTCTCGACAAAAGATTACTACTTCATCGTTTTATTTGTTTTCACAACAAATTTGCATTTCTCAAATCTTCATCGTTTTATGTTAATATATCTCATTGTCACAAAGATAATTCCTTTGACAAATTGTTAATGGCCAAAAATTTGATTTTTTTTTTTTTTTGAAATATGAGTAGTTTTAAGATATACACCACTTGGAATAACCAAGAATTAAGATACAAATAGACAAGATATAAAAAAATGGCTCACTAGGATTTGAAGAATTCGAGCATTTTGTGAATGTCATCTAACCCCACAAGCTTTGACATTAACTATTCCATTTGAAGTCATCCAATGAGAACCAACTTATCTTTGATTTGTAGTCTCCGTTTAGAAATTATATATTCTGGAACGTCTCATGTTTGGAATATGAGAATGTAATCGAGTCTTTGGTCTTCCAACCATTATTCCTTTTGGTTTTTTCCAATTGTCTCGACAACATTTTTAAGTGGTTCGCACAACCATATTTTGTTTATGTTTCGAGCTTCTAAGGTTTTTATTTCGGTTAGATGAGTTGTAACCTTGTCCCAAGTGTTTTACTTAGACATGATTAACGTCCAGATCATTCTTCCTGGATGGGGAACTAGATCTTTTACCATAAGGATCTTCTTTTTCCAACATGAAACCACGGGTTGGATCAAGCCTTACAGATACTGGATATATTTGGTGATTACCACCATTTTCAGCAAAAGACCATGGCATAATTTTTGCCAAACTTTTCTCAGAGGTCTTCCTTGTAATGTTGTCAACTTCAGGAAGAAAGTACCTTTGATCTGCTTCGACATCTTCAACTGAGCCATCATCTTTCCAAATTATGACTTTCTAATGCATAGATGAAGGAACAACGCCAATTACATGTATCCATTCTCTTCCTAAAAGCAAATTAAAGTTTGCTTTTGATGGCATCACCATGAACAATGTTGGTCTGGTAACAGATCCTACAGTGAGGTTCACTTGTAGAGCACCAAGGGAGAACCTAGTTTTCCCCTCATAATTTGAAAAAACTTTGTTATGGGGTTTTGGATCTGCATCACATTTCCCAATAATCTTAAGTAGAGGTTGAGACATTAAATTCACAGCAGCACCACCATCTACCAATACTTTGTTGACTCTAGTGTCATAAACTTTGGCTTGAACGAATAATGGTTTGAGATGGCTTTTCATAAGGCCATTAGGTTTTTCAAATATGGCTTTTTGTTGATTACCATAGCCTCTCTTTTTACGTTGTTTTAGTGGTGGGACTTTTAAATTGTTAGGTACCGCCACTTGACCATCAGCAACTAAGAGATCAAAAATCTCATCGCATTTGGTTACATCGAATGTGTAAGCTTTGGGAGAGTATCTATCATTTTGTGTCTCGACAGGGTTTTTCCCATCGGATGGCCTCAATACTTTGCATGTATTGGGAGGCCCTGTTTTCAACTCAGCAAGGTTTATTTCGCCGTCTTCGACATCTTCATAGGCTATGTCGAATTCTTGTTCGCTTTCATTTGTATCTACATAAGCAACATTTTCTCTTCTGAACTTATGAGTTCTAACTTTCTCAGTCTTCAGTCTTTCGACTTGTCGAGCTCTATCGGCCAGTTGGGCCATACCTCTCAAGTATTGAGTGTCTAATCTCTTCTGAATGGAATAATCCAGACCGCCAACGACCATTTCTACTAACTCACGTTCATGCACTTGAGTAAAAATCTTGCCTTTAACAATGTGAATCTATTCAAATAGTCTTCGATAGATTCAGTCGATTGTCTTCTCACACTCACTAACTCCTTTAGACTTATTCTAGATTGACCCATGTAAAATTCTTCATGAAATAGCCTCTCTAATTGAGTCCAATGTTGAATGAAATGCGGTGCAAGCATATTAAACCGCGTAAAGGCATTCTTTGTTAGAGAATTTGGAAAAAAAAAATTTAATCTAAAATTATCGTTGTTTGCAATATCTCCTGCTTCCGTCAAATAATGTGCTATGTGTTCGAGAGTAGAATCACTAGTATCAACAGCAAAAGTTGTGAACTTAGGAATTTCATAACCCCTAGGAAGTTCAATTTGTAGAACATAACCTAATATAGGAGATACAACATTTGGTCTATGCAAACCTACGTTTAGACCATTTTGAGCCATGATATTTTCAAACAAAGTGACTATATTATTTTGTGCTCCTAAATTTTGTTATTGGACATTTATAACAACTTCGTATGCATCATGATTTCTACCTACCAAAATTACTTCTGGTTGTGCTTGTACCATTGGTTCGACTGGTTAGGGTCGAGGTACAAGTTGTTGTCTTTGAACTATGGGTTCGACAATTTGCACAGGTCGAGTAATTTGGGCTTGACGAATATTTTTGATATGAGGAATCTGTTGATAGACAGTTTATGAAGGGGTGAAAAAATCTGCTATTCTCCCAATTTGAGTGGCTAATGCTTGGTAATCCTGATTCGTAGTTTGAATCAAAGGGTTAAACACCATACTAATTTGTTGCGTCAATAAATTAACCATCTCATGATTGCTCTCATCCATTTGTTGCCTAAACAACATCATAGACACTATAGTTAAGGCTGGTAGAGTGCTTATGCCAAAAACGCTAGAACTTGAAGGACTATGTGTATTAAACGGTGTAAATGGATTTGCATGTTCTGTAAATGCAGGAATATTATGCAAATTTTTCATCATTGAAGTTGGCATACCGTATGGTTGATCCCTAGAAGAGTTCTGCGTATTTATGACCCTAGGAGAAGTAGGGACACTTGTAGACACGGGTACACCAGCAGTAAATGGTGGCACAAAGGTCCCCATTTCCGGTCGTGTCATTAGGGCGGTTATAGTCGGAGCGGTTACTCAAATTTCCGTCGAAACTGGCATGGCCGTGGTTGCCCCCAAGGCTGTTGGTACACTCAAATCCATTGCAGGGATGGATGTTTGTGTAGTTTGTGCTTGTGAAGAAGTTTTCAATGATTGTGATGACATAGAAGCACCAGTATTGGTGGATTTAGTCATTTTATTCAAAGCTTTACCACTTCGTAAATGCATGCACAAAGATGCGGATTTTCTTTAGAAAAAGTTTTACTGAAAATAGTTTGCTAATCTTCAGAAAGACAGTTTCCACAAGAAAAGTTTTTTTAAAAAAAATAAAACAAGTTTAGAAAAAGTTTTGGAAGATTATGGCAATCTCTTCCAAGGGTTTTTTGATTGAAAAAATGCACAATGAGATTTCTCTCAAAGGTTTTTGAAAAAGTTTTTGATAACTACAGTGGAAATTTCTTCCCAAGGTTTTGAAAAAGAGTGCAATAGAAATTTCTTTCCAAGGTTTTTAAAAATACAATTGAGTTACTTTCTAAGGTTTTGAATTTTTTTCTTAAAAAGATGCACAAACAGAGTCCCACAGGGTGTGCCAATTTGTTTGCCGATGTTTTTGGAAAACAAATGTTGACTGGCTTTGATTATAATAAGCAGGACCAAACCAGAGATCCTATTTGTGCATTATGTTGGTGTGTGTTCATCGAGTTCGTAGGTTTCTTAACGAACGGGACGAGATCGTGTGACGTCTTTTGATAGGTTTTGGTACATTAAGTATAAATTGCATAAACTTAAAGAAAAAGAAAAAGTGCAAATGCAAATGCATTAAAAATAAAAGTGATTCGACAAATGTTTTACATACATTCTTTATGACCATTTTCTCTCGCGCCGGTACTTCGAGTGTTTTAGAATTCTGAATAGGCGATTTGCAACCTGTTCTCCCTATGGAAAACTACTATTTATACATAGCAAAATAACTGGAAAAAGCCTAACTCCACAATCAGCACTTCTTCCATGTAGGCAACCGCTTGTCTCCCACGTTCTCCCTTGAGGAAACCGCTTCTCTTTTGAAATTCGAATATTCTCGCTTCAAAGGTAGTTACTTGACTTCGACGGCTTCGCGTCTTGCTCTGTATCTTGTCAAAATTCATTGCTTCGAGACTCTTTACTCCAAGTCCAACATCTCGTCGAACTCCTTTGATTTGAGAAAAGACTTCGATTCCTGCAAGAGTAAAAATCAATTAATGTTGACCACATTAAATGAGGCTGGTGAAAATACCAGCTAACAATGATAGACTGAGTAACTTTCTTTTATAAAATGATTTCAAAAGAGCTCATGTTGACAATACTATATTCATAAAGACTCTGAAGAATGATATCCTAATTGTTTAGATATATGTTGATGATATCATTTTTGGATCAACTAATGCTACTTTTTGCAAAGAATTTTCTAAGACAAGTTTGAGAGTTAAGGATTCAAACTCTTTATGTAAATTAGGACAAGTTTCACAATTTGCAAAATCCATCCAATTTGAATCATACTTGGGTAAATTTACTTTAGGTGCATCAAAGCAAGGAATTACAATTTTTTCATTTACTAGAGATGCATGTTAATCTTTTAAACATTCAAAATCAATTTTAAGTTGTGAAAGCTCGGCTTCCAATTTTAGAATAACTTTCTTTTGAGCAGTTAATTTCTCAAAAGCTTTTATAGAATCACCATGCATATCTACTAGAGCTAGTTATAATTCCTCATAGGAAGGATTATATGGAAAATATAAACCGATAGAGGAAGGCTTATAGAACCACACGCTTCATGGAGCAAAAGTAACATAAACCAATTCTTCAATCAAATCTTCTTAGATCGCACGTGAAAATACATCACTCCAAGCATGCTAAATACGGTACAACACCTTATGTAAAATTTTGTACTACATGTCTAGAACATCTGGTCCAACATCTTGCCAAAACATATTGTTTTAACAAAATGAAGCCAACATAACAATAAAAAACACAACACGTATCAAAGTTATAAAAATCATATAATCCTTGAATTGTATCCACTGTTACTTTAAGTGATCATAACAACCCGAAGGCTTGAATGATATGATGCCAAGCTTTAATCAAATCAAACGACCAAAAATGTAGTTTCAAAGACTTGACTTAGAAGAAAACTCATAAACACAACTTGAAATAAATGAAACTAATATAGGTGACTTGAGATCAGAGATTGGCTAAGGTGTTTTCACAACAGAGCTAAAGAATCACAGACAAAAGGTATAAACATCATCTAATTAATCTAATTAAAAAACATCTTCAAAACTTATACTCTGGGCCAGTCCACAACAGTGGCAATATCGTTTGGAATGTTGAGTATCAGCGACATGTCCCCTCCTTCTAGCGCCAAATAATCTATCAGGTAAGATCAAAGGAAAGCAACAACGAATCTCTAAGAATTGTGGTTGCCGTCGCCATGGTTCACAGTGCTTCGGTAAGGGTGAAAGCATGCTTCGTCGCCGAAGGAGATAGGGGCCTGTAGGCATGTTAGCACTTCAATTCTCAATTTAATGTTTTAAAGAGGTGGAAAGTGTGAAAAAATGGGTGAATGGTGAAGTGTACCTTAGCGAGATGTCGGGTCACACTTATATAGTCGCGAAGATCAATAACCTATACTGGGTTTTGCGGCGTGAATCCTGAAAACCGTTAGAGATGATTTGAACGGTGAGGATTAGTTAGTAATGCGCTCATGTGCGGCAACACACACTTGGCTTTTGTGTACACCTTCACGGTGCTTTCCTAAAGAGAATCTTGGCCTTTCCATTTTGGGCCATTTATTGGGTTTATCTTACATTAGGCTTCTAGCTACTCTGGAACATCATTTTATTTTAAATCTTATTTCTTTAGAAATATTTTTGCTGAAAACTACTTCAAAGCTAAAATTTTCCTACCCATATATTAAAACATGCTTAATATGTTTATAGCAAGATTGAAAAGACCATATGAGTCTCAAGTCTTTATCTTCATCTTCTTTCTACTAGTTTCTAATTGGCTTAAAATACCATTAAGAGTGCTTATATGATCGTATACTTTCGTATTTTCATCCATGGGTAAGCTATAACACTTATCTATCAACACAAATCATTTGAGATGCTCTTTGTTTGACATATCCCTTCAAGTATCTCCCAATTATCCTTGGATGAAGACCTAAAGAGAACATTCGCAAGAATGTTCTTAGCCAAAGACATGTGGATTGTACTCGAAGCTCTCAAATATAGTTCTTCACACTTCTTGTTGTCCATGTTGAAAATATTTCCTTTTACTGCATTGTGTAATCCTAATTGTATCATCACATCATTGAATTGTATGTCCATAAGCCAAAAATTGATTTTCCATCAAATTTCTCTATTTCAAGCTTTACTACACTCAGAACATAGGTTCCAATAATAGTTTTTATAACCCACATAACTAAAGCTACTAATACCAGTATATATTTCCTACATTCCTAGTGTGAGTTCCAACCTCCTATAATATGATCCAACATAGGTTCCAATCATGTTCCCCTACCGAGTAGAAATAAAGGCTTTGATACCACTTATTGTGGGAGTACGGGGGACGTGGGAGAAACTACAAGTCAAATGATCCACGACCACAAAGAGAGAGTGAGACACCACATCTCCATCCAAAGAGAGAGATAGCCAAGATATAATATAGACAAGATAAGATACATACAAGATAAACATTTATCTTATCATGTGTTTGATGCGCGTATTATAACAAATGTGATTGTGTGTGTATATATCATCATAATTACATGAAAACGTTGCCCTTGTAATCATTTACACATGTTAGTATCATAGAAAAAAAATAAGAACATCACAATAACAAAGAACAATTGTTATAAGCACATGTTTTGCATAGTTAAAAAATTGAACCCTTTTAAAAAATAAATAATCGTCCTACAAGTGAGGTGACAAGGAAATAATAAGCGCACATGGATCTTGTGTGCACCTTCACAATGCTTTCCTAAGGAGAATCTTGGCCTTACCTTATTGGGCTTATTTTGCATTGGGCTTCTCGCTTGTTCGGAACATCTTTTATTTTCAATCTTCTATCTTCAACAATAATTTTGTTTAAAACTTCTTCAAACCTTAAAATTTCCTTTCTATGTATAAAAAGATGCTTAATATGTTCGTAGGAAGATTGAAAGGAACTTAGAGTCTTAAGTCTTTATCTCCAATAGTTTCCAATTGATTGGAAATACCATTAAGAGTGTTTATATGATCGTATACTTTTGTATTTTCATCCACGAGTAAGCTATGAAACCTCTCCATCAACACAAATGATTTGAGATACTCTTTGTTTGACATATCCCTTCAAGTTTCTCTCGAGGATCCTCGGATTACGACCTACTGAGAACATTCGCAAGAATGTTCTTAGCCAAAGACATGAAGATTCTACTCAAAGCTCTCAAATCTAGTTCTTTGCACTTCCTGTTGTCCATGTTGGAAATTTTTCCTTTCAGTGCCTTGTGTAATCATAATTGTATCATCACATCATTGACGTTTGTTTTCCACAAGCAAAAAATTGATTTTCCATCAAATTTCTCAATGTCAAGCTTCACTGCACTCAAAAAAATTTACAATGTAGTAAGCCAAAATATTATAACAAATATTCAGTTATAAGACAAACATGTATCATATCATGTGTTTGATGCACATATTAGAACAAATTGGATAGTATGTATGTGTGTGTCTATATATATATATATATATATATTACATGACAAAATTGAGCTTGTAATAAAAATAATGATTGCCCTATAAGGGAGGTCACAAGGAAAGAATAAGTCTCCTCCCCCAAAAACACACAATATCTTCATATTTGATTTTGTCATAACTCTCCTCCAAAATTGATTATGATTGAAGCTACAGTTCTACAAAAGTGTCTTATTTTCAATTTTGCCCCCTTTCCACATGAAATTTGCAGACGTGTATATTCTTGTGATCATTGGCGGAGCCAAGAATTTTTTTTTATGAGGGGGCCAAAATTTTAAGATATGTATTTAATATCACAATACTTTTTTTTTCTTCAAAAAATATGTCACAATACTTTAAATTTATAGCGACAGGTCAAGTGATTTGGACGTTTGTATTTTGCAACCCTAACCATGGTTTGATACTTGCAATTTACAATATTTTCATAGCATTTTTTGTTTTAAAATACAAAAAATATTGTTGATAGACTAAAACTAAACAAAATAAGGCAGGAACGTACAACCTAGAGCTCATAGTTGAGAAGCATAACCACTGTGCTGGACTGTATATGAGGGCTAGGTAATCTAAACATTAGAATATATAATATAAAAATTAGTTAAAATGTGTTTGTATACCTATTAAAAATGAAATTTTTGAGACTTTGGGGAGGCCATGACCCTATGACCTCCCCAGTCCCCACACAGCTTCGCCTCTGGTTATGATGCCCTGATTTCAAGTTTGCAAAAGTGTCATAAGGTTAGGAATAAAGGAACATTGATATAAAAGCCCATTCATTTTCTTATTATGCACAGCCGACCCATTCTCTTAACAATTAGGTAAAAAAAAATTAAATTTTAATAGTTATTATACCCAATTTTTGACAGAATGTTTTTATTAAAAAAATGTTTGGACCAATATGTTAATTTTTTTTCCAAATAAGTTAAAAATGAAATATTAAAAATCACTGATCTCAAATTTCAAGCACAAGGAGTGCTGGAAAACCAGAAAAAAAAAAAAAAAAAGTTACATCAAGAGTCTGAGAATAGTAGTAACAAAGAACCAAAATAGCAAAATACAACCCCATTAGAAAAAGATTCTCAAACAATGTAAAGGGTTTAGCCATCACAAGTGATAGGTAAAAGCAAGATTGTGACGCTTTGCTTTTAGCCACCAAAAAGATTGAATCTTGATTTTATCTAGCAGTTGTTGTATCGAGGACCCATTTTGTCTAAATACCCGAACATTTCGTTCGTTCCAAATGACCCAAGCGCAGGATAGACAAATGGAATTAAAAACTAAGTGGATGCTTTGTGAAAATCGGTTAGACTTTCGAACTTCTGTAAGTGATTTATGGCATGTTCTGGTTGCACCATTATGAAGCGAAACCATTGCAAAATACCATTCCAAATTTTCACAAAAATAATCGCAAGAGAAGATCAAGTGATCAACATTTTCCATTTTACCACATCCACCAACACAAGGTTGCACATTATGCTAAAGAACATTCCTCCTTATTAAGTTGTCAGACGTTGGAAGACGGTTCTGGAACAGACACCAAGCAAAGAGACTAACCTTTAAAGGGACCTCCTTGTTCCAACCATATGCAGTTGGACCAGTTTCCTGCTTGGTGATTGCCGACATGATGTAATTATAGGCATTTGTAACAGTATAATTTTTTAAATCATGCAAATGCCATAACATGTCAGAAAGATTAGGCTACAGAACAATGTTAACTAAAAATCCACTACACCATCTAACCAGCTCCTCCTCTCAAGCAAATAACATATGTCTCCACTGCCACACCTCACCATCCTCCTCCCACCCAAGAGAAAACATTTCAGCCACCGTTGCCATTTTATTAACGACTAAATCAAAAAGCCGACTGAAACTACTTTTTAAAACTAAACCATCAATCCATGGGTCCCACCAAAATAGAGTTTGAGTTCCATCTTCTACCTCTCGGACAATGTTGTCAGCAAACCACCTACCCACACTAGCAGCCACGGATCTAGGTGTATTGGATTGCAGGCAACCGTCCCCACTACACTTCCGGTTACATTTGTTAATTTTTTTATATTTTAATGATTGTTCTCTCTTAAAATAATAGATTGCCCCCATTAAATGAAAATTTATACCATAAAAAAAAAAAGTTTCTCTCAAGAATTTTATAAAATCAAATGTGTAAATGTATTTGAGATGAAACTTTGAATAATTTCTACCATATTTTTTAAATATAAAGAGACGTAAAAAACTGTTTAAATTCTAGATATTGACGAGTCTTTAATTTTTCTAATATATAATAGGATAATGTTTATAATCTCGAGTATTTTGCTTAATGATAATGATATTATTATATTATATCACTTTTGGATTGCTAAAAAATTTCTTTAAATATTTATCATATAAAATCTTGCCCCTGCAAGTCAACATTTTTGGATCCGTCACTGCACACTAGCCTCGTCTTTGATACTAATTAAATTATTTCACCAAACAGAATTATTCTGCCCTCCTTCCTCAATACTCCCTCCAACCCCACCATATCTCGCGACTAGAACACTATGCCATAAACTCATATTCTCCACCTTCAACCTCCAACACCATTTACCAAGTAAAGCCAAATTAAATTATTTAATGCAATATGCATTTTATTTTAAAATTTTTACTATTCTATAAATAATTAAATTAATAATGCAACATATATTTAAATAGTTATATAGCAAATGAAATCTAATTTTAAATAAATATGTGTACCCATTTTACTAAATATGCGGTCAAAATCAATTTTGAGCAAAAGTATCCAACATGAATATGTCAGAATCACTTTTATATTAATGTATTCAAGTATAAAAATTACATAGTCAAGTCAAAATATGATTAATGAATGGTTTAAGTTACCATATATATTGGTTGTCAAAAAAAGTTACCATATATTTTGTTGCATCAAACGAAAGATTTAACAATCAGAATATGATAAGTTTATCATATCATATCTCTCTCTTAATCAGCAAACGTGATCTTAATAAAATTAGGTATAAGAGTAACCTCTCTTATGTATCCCACATTTTATTCATCTATAGACGATATTTTTAGACTTAAACCACTCACACTCCTGGTTCGAATCGAAAGTGGATCATGTGTAGAATTCTCTTATAGGAGTTGGGAACTTATAATTGTGGGAGAAGATTCCTGAATTTGAGTGTGAGCCGTTTAAAAGAGATTCAACCACATCTGTGAATACCCGTAGAGCCTGGGTACTGAAAGGAGTAGCTAACTGACTCAATGCTAAATAGATTGATTTTTAAATTGTTAAGACATTAAATGATATCTGTACCAATATGCATATGCTCCCATTTTTCTAAAAAAAAAATATATAATTTGTACTATCATTTAAAACAACTTTATTTTTCTGTTTTTACTCCTTCCCTTCCTCTTTATCTCTATTATTTTTGATAAAAAAAGAGAGAGAAGAAATATTGTTTCAAAATTTATCCCAAACAAATCGTACAAATATCATCATTTATAATTATTTGTTTGAAGGAGAATGGACAATGGTTAAGCAATCAAAATAAGTAAGTTTTTAATAAAATATAATGTAATTATTACTTGGTCAATTGTAACAACTTGCTTTTTCAGGACAAAATTTCTACTTATGGATTCCTTAACCATTGTTTTTAGGCACTGGTTAGCAAGACCCTTGATTTAATTGAGTTGACTAGGTAGTTTTCATTTTCCTTGAACCGCGCTAAGGAAAGCGATATTTGGATAATGTTTTTATAAGGACAATTGGTTCCCATCTTACACCCACATGTTTTTAGAGATCAATAATTTGTTTCACTTTTTTTGTATTTGGAATATTATCCTATATATGGAGTATGTACAAGGACACTTGAGTTCTTCTCTTACATCCACACGTTACATGTATACTATATAGGGAAAACATGGTTGTGATTGAAGGAAAAGGTGACAGTGAGTGTGTGTGAGTTTTGTGAGATAGATATTTTAGATAGATATTTTAGTTATGAATTTTGTAAGAGACAGGGAAACTGATTCGGAAAGAGACAGGAAAGAAAAAGTGAATTGTTTGGCTCAAAAAGAGTAATAATGTTTCTAAGACATTAGGAAATGTCGTTTTTCTTCGGAAAAAACTAGATAAGGTAATTTAAGGTTTCACAGAGGCATATATACTATTTTTTGGCTCGTGCTACTTTTATACACACGTAACGTAATTAAGGTAATTACGTGTGTCATTTTTTGCCTCAGAGAATGAAACGTGTGCTGTTTTCTGGCATGCATCTAATTTTCAATTTCCCCTTCATGATGTTTGGCGGTGGTTAAAACTAAGAATTTGAACATGTTTTTTTTAGTTGAAATTTGGTGGACTTACCCCTCAGCATGTCTTGGCTAGTTCAAGTCATAATCCTGTTGCTTTGTTTTGGTTGGTTCTTTTTATATTTTGACATTTTGCTAGCTACAGTTTAGGTACATCTTCTATTTGAATGATGTCTAATATACTCCTTCCGTCCCTATATATAAGCATTATTTTATTAGAGACAAAGGGTGCTTATATATATATGGACGGAGGGAGTATTATTTTGGTTTTTTAATTTCTTTTTTAAAAAGCCAAAATGATATATTAAAACCACAATTAGATGCGTTAGCACAAGGAGTGCCAAAAAGTTTAGACAATATCAAAGTTTAGGATACGCTGTACAAAGCCACAAAGGCAAAACAAGCACGGAAAGGAAAGGAAAAAGCTAAAAAAACTGAATTTAAGCAATCTAAAGGCTTCCGTCTCCACAATTGGTAATCAAAATCGAAAGTAACGTATGCCGACTTCAACCACCAAAAAGACTGAAGCTTCACCTTTTTCACGTAACGTTTGACACCTTTCCTCTTTGCATTGGAAGACTCTATTATTACACTCTTTCCAAATTACCCAAGCAACTGTGAGCCAAATAATGTTCATGGACACCGTAGTTGCTTTGGAGAAACCCCACAACCTGCCAAACTGATGTAAGTGATTAAAAAAAAGAGCAATGAAACGATGCAGAGAAGCCTAACCATCCCTCAACTAGCTGCCACAAAACACCGAAGACACTGCAATTTAGAAATAAATGATTTATGTCCTCATTAGAACCGTAATTTGCAACGTAGCTTTGTTTAGATACAAGTAACACGCGCCTGCGGAAAAGATTGTCCATAGTAGGAACCCGGTTAAGAAACAGACGCCAAGCAAAAGTCAACACTTTGCGAGGTACCTCTTTCAACCACAGAAACTTATTATGATGCTGATGACGATCATTATCTGTCGTTGTCAAGAAAGAATTAGCAGAACTAACAGTGTAACAATTAGAAACATGTAAAGTCCAAACCCATCTATTGGCACAGTCAACCTATAAAGTAACTGATGTTAGTAAAATAACACACTCCCCCAGGACCTCCTCCTCCCAAGCAAGCAACCTCTGACGTCACTTCCAAGCCTCGCCATTTAACCCCCAACCCCTTGCGTGCATATGAGCTACCGTTTCTAATTTATTATCAGCTAATTCATACAACCTTGCAAAGACCTTAGACAAGGGTTTCCCCTCAAGCCACAGATCAACCCAGAATAAGGAAGTGACTCTGTCCCCCACCTGACGGTTAATATTATCAAGCATCCACCCTTCATCAACTTGCCCCACACCATCTCTAAAATTCTTAATGGTCTGCCACCACACTGATCCACCCCTCCCACCAGAACTAAATAATCGCCCCCTCCTCCTCATACCAGGCACAAAAAACCCTATACCATAAACTCCCCTGCTCCTCTAAAATTCTCCACCACCACTTACCTAATAGAGCAAAATTGAACTCTTTCAACCTCCTAACACCTAAATCTACAGAGCATGGTGACCGTTAGTGATGAGTGTAGCCCCCATCTCTCTCTCCCGCTTTCATGTTTCTGTCTTTGGTTTCTTAAAAATAAATCACTGATAATAAAAATCAATTTTACAAAGCTAATTCATTTGGAAGTAATTTGACACCACAAATTTACACACTCCAATTATATAGTTGAATTTATATTTTCTTTTTCTTTTTTAACAACAAATTTACTCCTTAGGTGTCCTCTTATTATTATTATTTTCAAAGGATCCTCTTATTTTTCTTAAGCCACATGTTTTTAAGAATTTGCGCATAGGAAAGTGATATTTGGATTATGTGTCTACAAGGACAATTAAGTTCATAAAGTGTTATTTATATAATTGTCCTCTTACAGCCACATGTTTTTAGAGTATATTCTTTTTTTGGTCAATTTTTTAGAATATTTATTTCGCATAAATTTGTATCTCTTTTTTTTTCTTTCAAGAATTCATAAAGTGAATGAACGTCATACTCTCTTTATTTGTATTTGGAATATTATATACATGGACTTGCAGAGTATGTGTAATGCATACCAGAAGGGATAGTATCAAACAAAATAGTTTCTCAACCATATATACTAGGACAATGAGAAATACTTGTATAGACACAACACTAAATCAAAATTATTTAAGGCATCATGCACGTGATTAATTTTTGAATAATATGCATTTTATAATTAAACCTCCTTCGAATCCAACTCAAAATATCAATCCAACTTTATATGTTTGGAAATATTTTATTCAAATTTTGTTTTTCAAATTTTGGAAAGAGCAGTGCTATTGATCCCGATTGAAAAATATCAATCCAAATTCTGTATTTTATAAGTATTTTGGAAATAATTAAACCTGTTTCGAATCCAACACTTTCAAATTAAATTCGAATTTGATTAATTAGTCGAACTGTTTTAATCATAGCATACTTGATGTTTTTGAGATTTTGACTCCATCAAATTTAAAAAATTAAATCTCTTCTCTTTATTTTTATTTTTTTAACTCAATGATTGAGGTGACAAACAATGAGGTCCTAACATAAACTACATGTATGTGTGTATGTGTGGGATTTTGGAATTCTATTGTGAAACCGCAAAGTGAAAAATAACATAATGCAGTATATATGAATAGAATAGACAGGTAATAATTATAACTAGAGACTGGCCACCCAAATATACACTTGTCTTGAACTTTATTCTTACAACGTGAGACATCAACAATCCTAGCCCCATACTGTCTATAAACAGTACATTTTGTCCATATTAAGCACGAGAGTGACACACTCAAGAAAAAAAAAACATAATGCGCCCTACTACAATGACAATTGGTTCCAGAAACGGATGCAAAAATTCTGATTAATTGGATAAAATATATACCATAAATAGTTTAAAAAAAGATATTTATTCTTTCAAATTGACAAGGTACATAAGATGAATCTACGAAAAATAACACTAAAAAAAAAAATCTACAAAAATCAATTTTCATTTGCAGGTATTGGTACAAAGTTTCCACCACCATTTAATAATAACTAATCTTTGTCAAAAAACAGGTAAAACACACAAGATTATTTCTTATTAGAAGACATCACAATATCTACTTATTGCATTTCTTTACGTGTTTTCATATTTAAAATTGATGTATGTTGTTTCTCCTTTCATTTTGAGTACGATAAAATATATATTTTTACACAAGACCAAGCAATCATTAAATAATTTATTATCTTACTTTCCTACAATTGATTGTTCACAAATAAAATTCTTTATTGATTTTTAAAGGGGGAAAAATTAGCTGGTTACAAATTAAATAAAATAGTGGGAAAAGAACATAAATAGAAAAGAAATTTGTGTTTTGATTTGTAGGGTGATTGTTTAAAGTAGGGTGATAATTTCTTGTGGGGTGAGTACCCATTTACTTTTTCTGAGTTGGGGGTTAAATACTATTTGTACATTTCCTGTCTCCCTCATTGAATCCAAAACCAAAGAAAGAGTGGACCAAGCACATTCTATCAAAGAGAAGAGACGAGAAATCGAAAAACACAACTAAAGAACCCCGCTCAAATGCACTCAAAGAAGACTCCCACATAAACGACTATCAACTCCAGCCGACGTGGTTCTACCATCCAATCATAGTGAGTGAAAACATGGTGAGCCAGGATGCCTTCCAAAAAACCGAAACCACAAAGAAAATTGGATTTTATGAACCTCCACATCTAGTATTTTACCTAAAAACACAAGGTCATTATGGACAATACAAAAGTATGTCAAATCATCAATAAACCACGCCTAATCTTATCTCTCCTGACTAACCCTGAGAACCTCTCAATAAGACAAACCAAATCCCTAGGAAAAACCAACTCCTAAACTAACCTCTCAAAAATCTAATACCACACATTAAATACTACCCCACACATAACAAGGAGACAAGGGAGGATCTAGACATTTGATACATGTGGGGCTAAAATAGTCCCTCAATGTATCAAAATATTAAATTGTCTCTAATTGTACACTGCGTTAGTCAAAATAGTCCCTAAAATTAAAATACTTCATTAATATTGTCATATTAGCCCTTCAATATACTTACTAATTGTCACTTCAAGGACTATTATGACTAACAAAGTACAAAATCAGGGACTATTTTAGGATTTTAATACATTGAAAGACTATTATGACTACTTATTACACATTCAGGGATCAAAATGGCTATTGCCCTTTTTTATTACACAAAGCCCTTGAATAGATCCGCCCCTGCAAGGAGATGGTTGGAAGATTCAATAAAATCCCCACAAAAAGCACATGCACAACCAACTTAGTCAGTAATAACCATAAGCTTAAGAAAAATCGCTCTAGGTAAGATCATATTAAGGAGGAGCCGCCACAAGAACACTTGGACTTTATAAGGCGCCCTAGTCATCCAAACTCGTGCATGAAAATGACATAACTCTTTCATCATATCTCCTTGCCCAAAAATTTCGTCTGAGAGAGAGTCATACATTGACCAAACAGTAGACCCCATCCGAGGAAGGTTCAAGGACCATGGAATCCTCCCCTTTCGACTGTGGCATCACATCCAACACCACCAATAACTTAACCACTATGACATATTCCCTAACAAAAGTCTACTTCTCCACCTCATATCCCACTCCCACACATCTTCGATCCAAGAACTCGTCTCACATTCAACCAAAATTCCACTTTTTCTCCCTAATATTGGTACGTATATGCAATCAATGGTTATTAGGTTAGGCTTCTCCCATTGAAGATGATCTAACTGGGATAACTTTTAATTGACATTTAAAATTATTTAAACATTCTTATTATTTTTTTAAGAAACAAATTAGAGTGCAAAAGTATCACCTGGTAGAAAAGGCGTCACATCTATGTTAACACTTCAAAACCGACATTTATCATTTGTCTCATTAATAAGTTTATTAATATAAAGGAAAAATATTTTAGAAGCTTGGGGTACTAGATCAAAACTTTAAAATACTTTTAAGATTAATATCTGCTTCTATCTCTATAAAAAAAAGAAAAGAGAAACAATAGAAGATGAGTCTTTCAAGATATTCAAACAATTCAGCCAGCGATATTGAAGCTACCAAGGAACAATGTGAAGGTGAGAAAAAACAAAAGAAATATAGGGTTTGAATTGTGTTGCTTGCTTTTTGTTTCTCTTTATAGGATACTGGAAAATAGATAACGGTAGAAATAAAAGAGATAAGGATAAGAAATGACACAATGTATTTATCACGGTTCACCCCATAACCTAGGATTACGTCCAGTCTCCTTGCACTTCTAGTGGATTTCTTTCACTATAATCAACACCTGAGTACAACAACAACACTAAGACAACTTAGTCCTAGATTGTCTTGCCTTAATCTAGAGGAATTTCTAATCTCAATCCAGAGACAACAACAAATTGTTTACAAAACGATTGTGTTTGCACAAAATTTAGGAGTAGCAAACAGATGTGAAGCATAATACACTTAAAGTGTATGTCTTATGAATTTTCCTTTACCTGTTTGTAGACATGGTATACAATATAAAAAAAATATGTATATAATTACAATATTATATGAACAGGTTACACTTTGTATGTATGTACGTGAATTTTCTCAACTGTCGTCGCCTTCTTTAAACAAACTTGGCCTTTTAAATAGAGCTAAAGCTATATAACAGTTTCTTGAAGAATCCTTGTCTATGAATGTCAAACTAATTTCTAAGATATCCTTAAATGAAAGTAGTCAGTGTATCAGTCACTTAATTTCATCAATGATGCTTTTGAAGAACATTACTCCCTTGTTTAGGTCAGAATAAACTTTCCTTTCTAAGTATAGAGTAGTTGCATGCATCATTGGTGAATCCTTGATTCAATGTTGGTAAAGAGGATCTCAGCCTAAACGCTTGTACTCCAACGTTGACTTCCACAAAATTAACCTTATTCTTGATACAAAATATTGTCTTTATCAATGACACAGAGCTCATCAAGGTCTAGAGCTTAAGGCTTCTTATCAAGAGCTTTGACCAGTAGTCCAGAGTTTTGACTTGGTGTCTAGAGCTTTGACTTGGTTCAGAGGCTAAACTTCTCTTGTACTTAGAATTTTCTGCACTTAAGTACATCTTATAGAATCCTAAATGTTCTGAAACATGTTTTGTATATACCTTGTTGTCATCAAAACTTAAAGACTTTGTTTTTTTAACCAATTTTGGTATAACAATCTCGCCTTTTTTATAATGGCAAACATCAACATTTTTATACATTAGCATTTTTAATGAACTTTTTCTCAACCTGATAAAACTTAACTTAGAGTGGGGTTTTTAAGCTCTCGCTGAGTTTAAGCTTTAATCTTTGGGTCTTGTTAACCAGTGCCCTCAGGGGCAATGGTTAAGAAAACTAAAAGTAGTAGTTTTGCATTGGAAATTACAATTTTTTTACTTTTAGAAAGTTGAATTCAACACTTTTCACCATTTTTCAACAAAATATTTCTATTTATGTTCTCTTAACTAATGTCTTAAGGGCACTCTTTACCATTTCCCTTAATCTTTAAGTGTAGAAATTCAATGACGGGACGGGAATTAAGAAACAAGTAGAATAATAGAAAAATTTAGAAAAACATAAGTAGAAATAAATGGAATACAAAGGTAGTCCTACTAATTCTTAGATAATAACGAAAAAGAAATCCATTGGATTAAAATATAATAGATCCAAAAGGCTTTTTAAGGGTAGAAAACAATGTCTTCTAGCAGTAATTTCTTCTTCAACATAGAAAAGCAGAGATTTAAAATCTCTAAAGTTCGAAATCTCCACTTGTTCAAACAAAGTCTTCAAAGCCTTCATTTTTGAATAGCCTAAGAGTGTGTTTTGAAAGAATTCACATACTTTGAGATGAATTCCATTATTTGGATAATAATTTGAAGAATTTTCAAAATGATGGAAATTTATGAAGTATTTTGTTCAAGTTAAATTTAGAGAATTTCAAATGACACCTAAAAGTTAAGAATTTCAAAATTCTTCATTGTTATAATTTTACAAATTTTACATTTTAGTCCTCAAATTTTCCAAAATTTTCAATTTGACCCCAATAAATTTCCAAAAAATTACAAATTGACCCTCAAAATTTTCAGAAATTATAATTTGACCCCTCAATATTTTAAAAATTTACAATTTGACCCCTCAAAATTTTTGAAATTTACAAATTGACCCCTAATTTCAATTTTCAAATTTGGCCAAAAAAATTTAAAATTTATAAAAGTTGCTCAAAAATGATGACAATGAAGTTTTTTATTATTCCATCCAAACATGAATATTTAGAAATGAAGTTAATTTAATTGAATCATTTAAATTGCCTAGAATTCTAAATTCTTCAAAATTTCTCAATTACCTCATCCAAACACACTCTAAGGCTATTATAGTTCCCACGACGACTTGCCGAGATGATAAGGACAAGTTTCCATGCCTGAGAGATCACAGAAGACATAAATATGAAGCCATTAACTAACATATTCCAAGAACCTTTGGTTTCATCTGAATCCAACGTCTTGGAAAATGTAATCAAATGTTGATCTTATTGCATGATTTAAACAAGTTGAGCATAATAAGACATGATGGATGGATGAAGTTTTGATGTAATAGGCTAGGGTTAAACTAAGAGTTTTGAAAAAAAGTATTTTTTAGGAGGTTAAGAAACCGAAAGCGTGGGAGATAATTGTGCTTTA
>Ga0315915_1002367_pt1 | contig 23747 bp, 16 predicted proteins | sample MpolbnodulesMG_FD_207738 | JGI IMG/M metagenome (GOLD analysis project Ga0315915, IMG submission 207738) | Medicago polymorpha root nodule microbial communities from Los Angeles, California, United States - branched nodules | ecosystem: Host-associated > Plants > Roots > Nodule | place: USA...
ATTGAATAAATAGCTAGAACCATATATTAAATGATCAAAAGATTACATAATAGCTTGTTTGAATACCTCAAAACCCACAAGGGTAGATGTAGCTACATATGTCTATGATAGCTTTGCAAAGGATGATGAAAAGATGAAGATTCAATGCCTAGATCTTGATGTCTCAACAAATCTTGGGTTGAATCTACTCCTAACTACCTTGCTTTGTGTTTCTCTCTCTAGACAAGCCCTAGTGTCTCTCTAAAACCAGAAAAATATCAAAAACAATGTAAAAGAATAGTTGGAAGGAGAAGAGAAAACTATTTATATGGGTCAAATTCGTGCCTGCACGCTTAAGCGTACATGGGTCGCTTAAGCGTGCCTCCTGGAAATCTTCCGTTGGCCAATTGGGAACAGCCACGTGTGCCTTATCCACTTGGATCCTGATGAAGTTCGCTTGAGCGTGCGGGAAGCGTGCAATCAGCGTACAGGTCTGAGCTCTCGACATTGTGTTCACTTACGCGTACAAATGGAATCTTTGATAAGCGAACCACAAGCGTGCCGATAGCGTACATGAAGCTGCTCTCGACATTGTGTACGCTTAAGCGTCCTCAGCACGCTTAAACGTACTGACTTTAGTTCATCAGCTTCTTTTTTGTCCCTTGCTTGTCATTTCCTGCATAAAAAGGGAGGGAATCAGACATGTAAAGCATAAATGGTAAAAGAACACAATTTGGTAGCTTTTCCTTAGATAACTTGCAGAACAAGTCACTAAAATGCCTAGATTAACACATAAAATATGTTACTTTTGAGCACTTATCACTTCCTAAGAAAATGAAAATTCTATTTTGATTTTGCTTTAGCATGTATTTTAGTTGAAAATTGAAAGGGTACTATTTCTATTACATAGTAGTAGTTTTATCTTCTAATTATTGGTTTGTAACTTTCATTTGAATTTATCCTTCCAATTGTCAATTTAAAAAATTCTAAAATGTATATAATATAATACAATATAATATTATCTTTTGTTAAATTCTTTAATGATTCATTTATCAGATTTATGATTCCTTAAAAGTACTTACTACCTTAGCTCCCTTATAGACTTATAATAGTAGCTTATTTGTTTTTGGTAAACCAAACATGATAATGAAAGATTGGGTGGAGTTGTCTCCACAAGTCAAGGTTACAAGGATAATGTTAATTACTTTCACTATTAGAAAAAGCAAAACTAAGGAGGGGAATTTGTGATGGAAAAACTAATATCCCTCACAAATTTCCTAGTCACAAATTTTAGTGACAAAATTAAAGGAGATTTCATCACGTTTTCCCTCTCTAAACTTCGTTCAATAATTTTTTCTTTTTTAGTAGTGTTTTTGGATATTGCATTCACTAAAGAAATGGTTGAAGAGGAAGAGATTTTGTGCCCTTGCGCTGCATGTTGTAATGATAGTTGAGAAATAAGAGATGTAATTTATGACCATTTATGAACAAATGATTTGTAAAGGGATAGATGGAGTGGATTTATCATGGTGACGATAAAAGTCTTATGGATCTTAATGGTGATGAAACATCATCTCGTGATGATATTGATGACTTGTTATTTGAGACGTTTAAAGATGTTATTGAAGGAGGTGGAGTGGAGCACATGAAGGGATAAACGAAGATGCAAAGAAATTTATAAACAAGTTGATGATGCAAATCAAGAGTTGTATCCTGGTTGTGAAAAATTATCCTCGTTATCATTCACTATTCAAATCTATTTGTTGAAATGTCTCCATGGATGGAGCAATGCATCGTTCTCCGGTCTCTAAGAGTTATTGAAAGAACCTATGCCAGATTTGAACATCCCTATCTCTTTCAATAAGACAAAATTCTATGATAAAAGATTTGGGCTTAGACTATACAAAGATCGATGCATGTCCTGACAATTACATGTTGTTTTGGAAAGTGGATGGGAAAGATAACTCATGTCATATTTGTGGAGCATCAAGGTGAATTGAATATCCTGACGTTGCTAATGAGCTTAACAATTTAATAAAGGTCACAAGGTTCCAACCAAAGTTATAAGACATTTTCCTTTGATTCCATGATTAAAAAGACTATTTATGTATTCAAACACTACCAACACGTTGAGGTGTTGTGCAAAAAAGCGTTCAAGGGATGGGAAGTTAAGGCATTCGGTCGATGCCCAAGTATGGAAAGACTTTGATGCAAAACATTCAAATTTTGCTCGTGAAACTTGTAACATCAGGCTTACGTTAGCAAGTGATGGGTTTAATACATTTAGGGCTACGAGTCTTTCACATAGCACATGACCTGTTGTATTAACAATATATAATTATCCGCCAAATATGTGCTTGAAGGCTGAAAATTGTTTGAATGTATAATTATTCCAGTCTTTGATTTCTTATATAATCGCAGCTGGTTTTCCTTTTTGTAGAAAAATAGTCAGAAGTCAGAAAAACCAACAATCCAATGTCATTGTGTGAAGGGATTTTAGCTATACAAGAATCAGAAGCACTTCTACTGAGTGATTTGAATTATTATCATTATAACATTGTTGGTTTAATAGAAGCTTTAAGAAAATTTCTCATGAATAAGCCAGCAATGGATCCATTGTGCTAAAATGAAAGTGTGAGCATATATTATTAGCCAAGACTAAGACAATTTCAACATAACTAGTTTGGAATCAATTCAAATTATTTCTTTTCTTCAATGCCTTTTCTCAATCTCATGGGAAGGTAAGAATTTGAAGAGAATTGCAAAAGGCATCGATGTTTAAATTCCTTCTGCAGACATACTGTGTTTAAATTGTGTGAGTAAAATTAAAACTGTTTTGAGTTCAGGGTTTTATTAAGGGTGCCAATAAACGGTGTCAAGATCTAAGTCGAACTAAGATGGAAGGAGATCCAATCAACAATTTACAAGTTTGGTTGCACCACATTTAAAATCCAGTGGTTGCGGAAATATTAGAGAATTTTTTTGCTACAACAGCAAAAGAAGAAAAAAAATTGATTAAAAAAAAGGGTCAAAAATGTACTTAGAAAAATATACAACAATAAAAATCTTTTCAGCCTAAAATGCCAAGAATTTTTTTGCTACAACAATAAAAATCTTTGTTTAAAATAACTCAATATGAGCAGATACCAGATCTTGAAATTTTTTTCCATGCTATAACAACAAATGGAACTTAGAAAAATATGCTCAAAACATAAGATGGAGCAGATCTAATAGACAGTTGGTGTTATTTGAACCATGCAAGCATGAAAATTTTCGTGAAATTTTTCCAAGAATGATAAGTTGGTCGATGAATTGAAGAATACCAGTGATAATATAACAGAAAAAGAAGCCATGCAGAAAATTGTGCGCACACTAACAAGTCGTTTCAATTACATTACACCCAAGCAGCAATTCTAGAGTCAAAATATCTAAACACATCGAGATTAAATGGTTAAATGAGTGATTTGTGCAAAGGAATGTAGACCGCAACAAAAGAGGCAACGGATCTTTTCAAAACAAATCCAATATTCAATGTCACAAATACAAAATATATAATTACTATATAGCAGCAGCCACAAATGGTTCTACACTCAAGCAATTTGGTAACAGAAAATGCTAGGTGAAACAAACATTACATGGTTATCAAGTGCATGCTAGATTTGGAGGACCATTATATGTATCTAAGAACTAGAAACATTCATATCACTTCCAGCTTACACGTGGGAGAGATTGTAGGACAGGAGGATAAATCTTCTCAAAAATGAGGGCTCCCCATTGGTTTAAGGTCAAGATTACAGAAAATGGTCATAACCCGTAAAAGTCTCGCATTCAGCAAAATGTATAATGCAAATCGAAAATCAGCTTCGGAAGCTTCATAGTTTACAATTCTACATGTTGTTAGGCGAGACGTGACACATTCAGGAACATGACATGGATATTTCCAATCCGCTTTGGTTGATGAATTCTTCCACTATAAATGAGAAAAAATAGGATTTGTAAGAAGACACGAAGAAAAGAGAAGAACAAGTAAAAACTAGTGACTATCCATTGTTGTGACAAACAAACCTTTCTAATTTTAAGAGCTTGAAGTTTGGGACAATTTTGTAGCATTTTCATTACCTCGTCCCAACTATAAATGTATCGAGTCCAATATAGTCGAAGGTCGGTTAAGTTTTCAAACATAGGAAATCCTTTGTAATATGAATTTATTTCTTCATTGTCAATAATCTTTCCCATCTGCACAGCACGGTAAGAATAATTATTAAAACAAACTATATGGAACAACATCAATCAATTTAGCATTCTAGTCCTTAAAATTATAAGGATTTGTCAATTTTGTTCTTCAAGTTTATGAAATAGAAATTTAGTTCTACCAATTTAGTCAACTTTTTAGATTTAGGTATTGTTGCATACAGATAAACCTAAATCAATTAAATTGAATTAGAATGAGGAATGAATTGACAGATCCTTATGATTTCAAATTTCAATGATTAGAATGCTGATTTAATGTAATAAAATATTGATGATAAACGAGGATGTATCATTATCATACTCCAATTACTTCTAGAACCTGGACATTATAGAGTGCTCTTAACGGAACCTCGAATAAACAGACACTGGCCCCGACCAACTTAGACAGACTTTTAATGTACCCTTTCGCTGGAACACCGCCATTTGCTTCAATAGTTGTAACACGAGGCTTTACTAAAATTGTACTTAAATATTTCAATTTCGGGCATCCAGAAAGGAGTTTCATGAAATCCACAGTATCTTGGAAACGAACGGAAAGCAGACATAGTGTTTTCAACAAAGGAAGATGAGCAGAACAATCAAACATATCGGCCACATGAATATCTGTCAAACTCAGAACCACATGTGTTTCGCAGCAGAAAATGGTTGGTGCCAAAGGATTTTTAAACAAGTATAGATCAAGATACTCAACGCGGCGTCGTTTTGCTGCTTCAACCCATTTGTCGATATTGAAACAATCAGCCTTAGCATCCCAGAGGCTGGAACAACACTTGAGTTTAAAAGATTTGAGGGTACGGTCCTGAGAACATGGGGAAAACATAATGGCATCCAACATATGACAGTGCTGAATCAAGTCCTCTGCATTTTTCAGGCCTTTATCATCGATGTCGATATCGGAGAGTAAGTGGCACAACGGGAGCCATCTCTTCGAGAGAACAGTGGTTCTGAACGCATCTTTGATTGGAAGAAAAGAGATTATGTAAGTTAGTATATCGTCGTGGAAATCATTGATGGTGTTGGTATCTACCGTCGCCGACTGTGATGTCGACGTTTTCTTCCTATTATTACTATTTATTTTATTTTCGTTTTCCATGGAATGGAATGGTTTCTTCATAGAACAAGCGATGTATTGCCTTGAAGAAACAAAGTTTTTGAAGAAGAGGGGAAACAAACCCTTATTTTTGTTTCTTATACCTATAGGGAAAGGGCTTTGAACTTTTGCTTGGGTTGAGTGGGATCGATTAGTCTTCTAATATAATTACAAAAACTACTAATTTCACACCCCATAGTTACAAAATACACTCATGTTGTTTTTCTTTTAAAAAAAAATACTATTGGCTAAATTATCCTTAACTCCATATCACTTTGTTTAAAAAAAACGTAGTTGAATTGAGTTTGTTTAAGATATAAAACCTTGTAATTTACATATAGTATGTAAATTAAATTTACATGAATGTATTTGAATTGATTTTACCTAATCATAATTAAACGAAATAGAAAGGTGAGTGTGGTTGTCTTTCTGCTAGTATGTATATAAAAAGCGAGGGAGTAAAACTATAGACAAATTTAATTCAACTCAGTTATCTAACGAGCTCTCGTTGTGGTCCATAGTATTAGTAACAATGCATCATTTTCTTGTAAGAAATATGCAATTACATTATATGAGTGCTAAAAATACTTTATTTTTTCTTAAAAAAAACTCTATTTTCAACGGCTACTTTATCACACACTTTCGTGTAGGGCTGGCAATGAATCAAGACAACTCGAAAAAAGTTCGGAACTCGACTCGATAATTGATTCGTTGAACTTGGTTCATGAACCAAATGAGTTGAACTTGAGCTAAAGTCAAGTTCGTTAATTAAATAAGCTGAACTTGAACTATATATAGTTCGGCTCGTTTGGTTCACGAGTTGACTCGACAATATATATGATCCATTTTTAATGTACACTATCAATAGTTTTTATTTTTTATATAGGATGGAAGTGGTAGAATAGTTAATCTATTATTTAAGTTGTTTTTAAGGAATTACCAGTACTATTTTGAATAACAAAAAGAATAACTCATAAGCCATAAATGATATTTTTGAAGGAAATATGAAATGAACTTAACGAGTCGAGACGAGTTGCTCGTAAATTGAAAATGAGCCAAACTCGAGCTAAAAAAAAGGTTCGTTTTGAACTCAAGTCGAGTTTTGAGCCGAACCAATTCTAATCGAGTCGAGTCGAGCTCAAACAGGTTCGATTTGACTCAACTCATTTCCATCCCTACTTTCGTGTTAAATGAATTAAACAGTTGTTCATTTTTTTTTTAATATTACTTATTAGTTTCACTATTTTTTTTACTATTTCATTTAGTTCAAACATAATCAATTATTGTCATTTTGTAATGTTAATTCTTAGTATAATAAACATTGACATAGTATGATTAAGAAATAGTGAGACTGCTTATTTGTTGCGACATATGGTATATTAAATATTATGATTTCCTTATGTACTTTCTTTTCATTCTCTTCCGTGTGCAAAGCTCTCCGTTTACCACTTATTTTATACGGGAGCATTCATAGTGCACTACTTTAATTAAAAGATTTTTAAGCAAAGCAAAGGCTCTCTACCATGCCGGTGAAAAGAAACTGGTTCTGCTGATCAGTTCCTTCTATCATGACATGTATGGTCACTAATTGTAGAAGGTATCTTGATAAAAAAAAATATAATAATTGGTTCTGAGTTCGGATCCTCCAGTTTTCACGGAAAGGGACCCTAGGACCCTATTAATTTAAAGTCCGATCAAAAGGTAAGTAAAGTCTGATAAAGAATTGTTTCACTAAAAAATTGAATTCCATTTCTCCCAAATATTTGTAGAGTTATTCCAAAAATATATATTTGTAGAGTTAATTAACCACTTGAGCTCAATTACTTGGTTGTATCTTGATGACTTTAATCTTTATCACTTACTACTTCAAATTCGTGAGGTTAAGTAGCTCAATTGGTTTGTACTAAGCGATAAAGAGTTGGAGGTCTAACGAGATATTTATGTCGAATTCATGCGGCAGTAATTGAATACATTGTGTCAATTGAGTTTACATGTTTTCACTCCATTGGAGTACGTGTCAATTGAATCAATTGTAACAACCAAACTGAGTTTAAAAAAAATGTAAACGAATGTAAAATTGTAATTTTGTTTCTCATCGCATAGCAAGGGCATCAAAATTGTAAAATTGTATTTTGTAAACGAATGTAAAATTGTATGTCATCTTGTATTTATGATGTTTTGATTTATGTATATTTTTTTCGGCTTCATTCATAGCATGTGGGTTTTGATGAGGCTGTTACTAGTTTGAATATGCTTATCACAATGACAAGTCGACTTGATTATACCGTATGATAAATTCAAGAGTAAAAAAAACATAACAGCCTTGAATGAATTTCAAGCATCCTTGGAATGAGTCACAATTATCAAGCACTTAAAGCTCCAAAAAATCTTACACATGAGGGATTTGTGCAAAGGATGGTAGACCGTAGCCAAAGAGTGCAAAAAAACCTCAAACAAATATGAGAAATGTTTCCTAGAACTAACTTAAGCAATGTAAAGTATGAAAGAAGTATGGATGCAATTGATAGCAGCCACAAATTGTTCTACTCAAACAATTTGGTTATAGAAAATGCCAAGAACATTATATAGTTATCAAAGTGCAGACGAGAATCGGCTGCCATTGATTTGTATAAGCCTGTATTGTTCAAACCAGCAAGCAAATATGCTACTTCTGGATTTGCATGGGAATCAATTACGGCGTAGAATCAATTCAATAGTCAAAGGATCTTAAATTAACACGAAAATCTTGAATGATTTGAAGGCATCTTTGGAGTCACATAACATGCAAATGAGTGAAAACTCAAATTACACAATCGACCGAGCATAGAAAGCTCCAGTAAATCTGATAAATGAGGGATATGTGCGTGGGATGGTTGACCACGACTAGGCAGAACTTTAGAGGTATAGAAATGTTTCCTATACCTAGCTCAAGCAACGGAACTAGTGATAATGGCTCTGTGCAAAACAAATCTAATATTCAACGTCATCAATTCAAGAAGTATAGGCATCATATATAGCAACCACAAATCCACAGGTTGTTCTACTTAAGCACTCTGCCACCAATCATTAAACCATAAACAATATTTTGGAAAAGCTTTAGGGTGTGTTTGAATTGTGAGTTTAGGAGAACAATACAACATGTTTTTGTAAAATAAATTAGTGTGATTGAAGTATTATATGATCGTTTATCGTGTGAATATGTTACCTTTTAAAAAAACATTTCCTAGTGTCCGTAATTTAAAAATGAAAAGTAAACCCTCTCCTCCCTTCCCCTCCTATACCCTCCATCCAAACACACCCTAAGGGACAAAATGTGTTGTAATTTTGTGAATAAACAAGATAACTAGTGGTGTGCCATTTTGTTGCATCCTTGTTAGGCCTAGTCACAATTCAGAAAAAAACCGAACTGGACTGGAAACCGGACTGAACCGGACTAAAAAAAATTGAAATTTTTAGCAAAGTTCAATACTAAAGTGCAATATTAAACACGGTTAGGTAACTTATCACTATGAGTTAATTAAGTCCGGTGAAATGTTGCAGAAATGTTTATCTAAAGCTCAATCATAAAAGACTTCCATCAAAAATTGATGCAAAGAATTTGACCGGCAAGTCGCAACTAGAGTTCTGCAGTGGTTTAGTAATTAATATTTGATTATTCGCTAGTAATTCCCATGCCATACTATTGTCCCAATAAATCTCTAAATCCTCAATTCTCGATTTTCATAAAGTCTTAAAATACCAAATAGATCTTGGTTGTAATGAAAATATAAATAGAACACAATACAAACTCTTTCAATGCTCACAACAATTATTTGTTATTGAACCGTTATTTGTGTTGCAGAATTAGTCCAAATTATTTGTGTTATTGAACAATTATTTGTATATCATCACAGCTTATGTGATTCGCTTGACAGAGATGTAATATAATCATGATTCATACTTCTGTTTGAAAAATAGAACAGAAATTCCTCCTTGATGCAGCTGAAGAGAAACTCCAAGAGAAATAGATGAAATCACAAATTTAAAAGGAAAGTGTATAGTTGAAAATGGTGAATAAGTGAGGATTAAATGTCAAAGACTAAGTGTGGATTACTCATAACATCATAATGACAACTTTCACACAATTGGGTTGCTTCAACAACTCAACTGCTTTGTTGATATCTGTCAATGGTACCTCATAGGTGAGCAATTCTGGAAGAGAGAATTCCAATTCCTATAAATAGTGAAACATATTTATTATTGGACACTATGTTATTCCAAATATGCTATATAATAAGTAAAATATAGACACTGTATCTACTATAGTTTTGTTTCTTGGTAGTAATTACCTCAATTTTCTATCAAATAGAATGACAATAAGATCAAATGGTACAACATTTTCAATAGCTATTGTTTTATCTGTTCCCTGTATATATAGAGGTAAAATTTAGCAGCAAGTTATAATAGACGGGCGACAAAGAATTAATAAAACATCATGAAAGCTTTGGAAAATATATTCAATATTTTTGAAAATTCCAAAATATTGTTTTCTGTGTTTCTAGAAATGCTTTCTATCAAGATATAGCTTCCATCTTCTCTCAACCACAATTCCAAAGAAAAATATATAACCAAATTTTATTCGAGCCACCCCACATGAAATAAAAAATTGTAAATGTTGTTAAAAAGGTAATGAACTAATATCGTAAGATGAAACATATCATGCACATGAACTTTGTGATTAGTAAAATCAAACAGCTAAATTGTTTGAGGAAGTTGAACTTACCAATTATTGTGACTTCAACTAATACATCCAGTGCACTCAAAAGAGTAATCCACACCCATTCAATCACTTAGTTCTTTAACGAAATTAATTGCACCAGAAAATTGCATAAGATTATTAAAATTCCACTCATTAACTTGTGATTTATTGTGAAATGATTTAACCTGAGAATTAGATACATGTCTACCTGGGTTATTATTCATGATATGACTGACGATGGTGTGAAACATAGGGTTAGTATCACCGCTTCAAATAAAATCGTAGCAAGGTTGTTTGGTGAAATTTATGTTCCCGAGTTGTCCAGAAGGGTTTGTTGTGGATTTATACAACGTAGTTGTTGAGATTTAAAGTTTGATTGCTTAGTCTATGACGAATATTAGGAAAAAAATGCGATTGATGAGAGTACATGAAGAAAGATTGATGTCTGCTGCGACATGAGAGTAATATGTTTTTCTTTAAGAGAGTTGTGTATTATTGTGATAGCAAGGTAAGAGTTCTTGTCTTGTTTGCGTTTTTTCTTCTTTCTGTTCATTCTCTAGAGAGTGACAATGGAAATTTAGAAATTACTGATTCATCGTTATTATGGTTATGCCAAGGAAAGATACAAAGAAAGCAATAGTTTCTAGAAGTAAATGAATAAGTTATTTACTTTTAGCTATTTCAGAGTTTCCCTTACCACTCTTTATATATGTTACACTCTCTTTTACACAACAACATTGACCCATACACATACACACCAGAGAGGGAAAAGAAAGAAGAATAATCACATACATGACAAACACTTTCTCCCTGCTAACGCAACAATACAAAGCTCTCCTTAAGAAAACATATTACTCTCACGTCGAAGCAAGACATCAATCTTTCTTAACGTACTCTCACCAATCATGTTTTTTTTCTTCCTAATATTTGCAGTAGACATAGAAATCAAACTACAAACCTCAACAACTACATCGTATAAATGCACAACAAACCCTTTATGCACAACCTTCACCACCAATCCCACCTTACGAACCTAAATTTTTCATTAAACAACCTTGCTATGATTTTATCTATAACGGTGATATACTAACCCTAAATTTCACACATCGTTGGTCGTATCATGAATAATAACCCTGGTAGACCTATATCTATTTCTAAGGTTAAGTCGATTCACAATAATGCACAAGTTGATGAATGGGTTTTTTAATAATCTTATGCAATATCCTGGTGCAATTCATTTTCTGGAAAAGTATGTTGGTGTTATTAGTTATAGCACCCTTATGTTCTAAGAGCAACTGTTGTTTCAAGATGTTCGGTAATTAAATTCTCCAATATGGGACAGCCAGAAAGAAGTTTTAGAAAATCTTTTGTATCTTCAAATTAAACACAACACATATTTAGGAAAGTTCTACTGTAAAAACAATATTTATTAAAGGAAAATGTTATTTCTCTAGAAAAATAGCATCAAGAATTTTTCAAGACACAGCTAGCAAGTTTTAATTGCATGATTTATTTGTTCACTTCCTATTTTTCAGCCACGCCTCCTTGAATTGTGGCAAATAGTGCATTATGATTGGTTGCTCTTTATTCTTGAAGAATTCTTGATGTTATTTTTCTAGAGATATAGCATTTCTCTTTATTAAAAGTATAACTGTGTATAGTTACTTCTAGAATCTCTCGAATTTCCTGCGGAAATTTCGGCGGAATACACTGGATTTTCCGCAGGAAACATGTTTCCTGTGGAATTTGCCAAGGATTAAGGTTCCCAGGTAATACCTTTGTGGCTAATCTTTTAACATCTTTTCCGCAGGAAACCAGTTTAGTATATTGGAAAATCTTTTAAAATATTGTTGAACTAATTCAGCCATTCGAACGTTAGAAGTAGAACTGTGTACGGTTTATCCAGTGAAGAAGAAATAAAATAGCAAATTTCTCAAAATAAATCTTAATCTAGAATGAATTAAAAGTTGCGATTGGTTCAGACCTAGATATAAATATTAATTTTTCTCCAGAACTGAAGCTCGTTAATTAGTTGATTACTATGCTATTGATTATGCCAAAACAGTGTTACTTAAACGAAATAGAAAAGAGGGTGTGCCCGTCTTTCTCGTAGTGTGTGTATAAAAATCAAGCTAGCTTATGAGCCGAGTGAGTAAAACTATACACAAATTAAATTCAACTTAAGTATTGAACGAGCTCAACAGTAAGTCCAGTTGACTGTGGTTCATAGTAACAATGTATCTTTTTTTTAAGAAATATGCAATTACGTTAGATGAGTGCTAAAAATACTCTTTTCAACACTCTAACACATCTTTTATTGTTAAATGAAGTGTAAGCATTTGTATATTTTCCCAAAACTTTATCAATCTCTGATATTTCGAAGATTTTTTTTTTTTTTAACTATGCATGTTTGAAAGAGTTATTACCAACCTCAATCTAGGCTCCGGCTAGCGTGAGCGGCCAATATGGGTCTCTCATTGTGCAAATGAGTTTATAACTGCGTGATATAAGATTAAAATATTTGATGGTCAAGATGGTTTACCCATAACTTGTTTAAACCTGATTCAACAGTTTGTGGTACTTTTTTTAACATTTGGCACGTCAACTATACTAATTCAAATTCAAATTTACGAGAGCACCCATTATTTGTGTTTATTTTCAGTGACCTCCATGCTTAATGATGGGCCGGGTCAGTTGGTTATGTAAGGTTGACATGTGAATTGGGCTATACATTTCAAATTCAAAGGTCCAATTTATGATAATTGCTATTCTCCCGTCACCTTTTGCTCGGTCCAAACTGAACTTCAGAAAATGCATATGCGTTACTTAACTTACGTAGCGTGAGTTAAGTCACGCATAGGCATTTATCGAAGTTCAGTTTAGACCGAGCAAAACGTGATGGTAGAATAGAAGCGGTCCTTTTTTCAAGTGTTATGGAACCAAACGAGGCAAGTCCTGTAACGGATGTTGATGAAATTCGAATTCATATTGTCTGCATTTTATTTCTTAATAGTCCAGAAGCAGGTTTCATGGGATGCTAAAGCCAGAATTGTATTAAGACTGTTTAATCATGTCACGGTTCTTAATATGTGAGTGCAAAATAAATGTAGAAAATGTTAATATCAATCGATTGTGGAGGGGAAAATTAGATCAATTATTTTAATTTTACTTATTTTAGGGCATATATGATGTATGGTTTTTTTTTAAAAAAATCTATTGTACATAACTTCTTCAATCTACAGATTTATTGAATGTTTGGATTTAAGCTTATTAAAATGATACTGTTTATAATTCAAATCGTTGTTGTTCCTAATAAAAAATTTAGGAACCTCTACAAGATCAGAAAAAGAGATACCAGATTTATGCATAAATTCAAACATTGACCATAATATTTCACAAACACCATAGATCTTACATTGTAGTTGAAATTAGAAAAAACGAACAACGGGGAAAAAACAAAAAAATAGAAGTACAAAAACATAAGACAAACATAATACCCAGTAGCACAATCAGAAAACACAAAGACAATAGCCAAGACGACAGTGGCGTGATAACATAAACCCTTACATAACTTCACTTAACTAGAACTAAAAAGAAGACAACAAAAACCATAATCATTGTTGTGGTGTACATGAACTTTGAAAGCTTGACGTTACTGTTAATCTGACCGACATCAAACATGATTTTCTTGATATCGTTCTCAACCTTGAAGATTCTATCTTCGTAGGGGTCATTAGAAGCGACATCACCCTCGACGTCGACATTAACAACTTTGGCATGGTTTGTTTCATTGCAACCACAATCTATGGGATGGGCCCAGTCTACAAACCCACAAGTAGCATCCTTGCAGGCGTAGAAAAGCTTCAGTGGATTGTTTGCAGTGTTTGCAATCTTAATCTCAGCAAGCCTTTGACACTTGCATTTAAGTTTCGGGTACTGCAAACGACAGGAGTGTCCGAAAGTTGAGCTGAAACTGGATGAAGGCATTTTGGTTGGATCTGTGGGGAGGTTTCTGATGAACAAAGAAGAGGAGTAAAGTGTTGAGCAATGGAGATATGGAGATGCAGTGTTAAATAGGAGAGATACAATTGTGTGTTGAAGAAGAATGAGAGTTTAAATATAAATATTATTGTATTTTTAATCAGGGTATGGTTTGGTCTGTTAACTTTAAGACACTTGAATATAATTTAGCAATGTAGACTAAAATTGCTTGTAAGATTAAAACGAGGCAGGTGGCTATTAACACTTCATCGTCGAAGGAATACCAAACACACTCGCCATTCATTTATTTGATGAGACATGTTTTTAAAAAAAAAGATGTTTTTGAAGAAATATTTTTTTCTGAAGAATTAATTTTAATTATCCAACAATGGAACACCTTTAATATAGGGTTATATTTAGAAATGTAAACGTGCACATATTAAAAAAAAGTTAGTTATGATTTATAATTTATAAAAACTATTGCATCAATAATCTGTATACATAATTTCATATATAAAATATATCGATTAAACAGTTAAATATACCCCTTGAATCAGCCAAAAAAAAATTCCAGAACAACCACAATAGAAGTACCTATTAAATCATATTGTATATAGATCCGTAATCGATGTATAAGTTTCTAATAATAATATTGAGTTTGACAGACGTTGTGTGTAGGTACCTTCAAGTTGAACATGGATAAGAATAGAAAGTAGGACGTGTTGACTCAATCTGATGAATCCGATCGAAGAAATTCAACCACATGCTTTTCAATAAGTTCAATTAGGTGACATCCAACGGTCGGAAAAGTTTGGATCGAATCCGATTGTCGGTTGTGTGTGATTCATACGTTGTGTGTAGGTACCTTCAAGTTGAACGTGGATAAGAACAAAATGTAGGACGTGTTGACTCAATCTGATGAATCCGATCGAAGATATTAACCACATGCTTTTCAATAAGTTCAATTCTGTGACATCCAACGGTCAGAAAAGTTTGGATCGAATTCGATTACCGTTTGTGTGTCATTCAGACGTTATGTGTAGGTACCTTCAAGTTGAACATGGATAAGAACAGAAAGTAGGACGTGTTGACTCAATCTGATGAATCCGATCGAAGAAATTCAACCACATGCTTTTCAATAAGTTCAATTAGGTGACATCCAACGGTCGGAAAATTTTGGATCGAATCTGATTGTCGGTTGTGTGTGATTCAGACATTGTGTGCAAGTACCTTCAAGTTCAACGTGGATAATAACAGAAAGTAGGACGTGTTGACTCAATCTGATGAATCCGATCGAAGAAATTCAACCACATGCTTTTCAATAAGTTCAATTAGGTGACATCCAACGGTCGGAAAAATTTGGATCGAATCCGATTGTCGGTTGTGTGTGATTCAGACGTTGTGCGTAGGTGTAACACCCCGTTTTCCCAACAACGTAAATAATACATATAAATCAGAGTATTCAACGTAAAACGGAATGTCACACTACATTGAAGTATAAATAGAGTAAAGTTACTATTTATTAAAACATCTTCCTCAAAAATTCAGTTACATCGCAGCGGAAATTAATTCTTTATTCAACAACTTTGGCACTACGGCCTCAACATAAACAACTTTAATGAAAATCTTAATTCAAATAGTTCGACAACATAGTTCATAAATAATACGTAACAATGGAAAACAAAGCAAAATATCCCCATCCCGTTACGTATCAGAGCGACCCTAAGACGACGCACGAGAGAGACAACTCACATCAGCAGCTAATCCTGGTTATCGGCACGTTACCCACGTAGAGGCAACATTCAAACAGAAGGGGTGAGATTCACATTCAATAATAATAAGCATATAATTCACTAACGGAATTTAACAACATAAACAACAACAGCTAAACAACAATAATACTTCACATATGCTTCAATTATTTCTGCTTGGCATTAAATCAATGACAACAACTCAACAACTTGACGACGACGACGCGACAATGCAATGACACAACAACAACTTGACTATGCAGTATGCATGTGGTACCAATCAACGTGTTAGAGCATAGGCTCTCAATTCAACGTGTAGAGCATCGGCTCTTAAATCAATGTGTAGAGCATAGGCTCTCAAATCAACATGGTATGAATGATTAACATTCAACAGGGCATGAGCCCCCAACTTTTTATGAGTATGCATGGACTCAACAACTTATTCAACAACAACGTACAACATCAACGACAACCACAACATTAACGACTCCACATTATAATTCCATAATATTCATCATTTATGAGCAACATCATATAACATCATATTAATCAACATATGGATTCATATAATAATTCATCAATGTGTACATTCATATAACATTTCATAAATCAAATTATTCATGACAAACAAAGCCATTGAAATTGACAATTATTACCTAAGACTTTCTTGTACACACCAAAGGCTAATCCAAAACAGAAACGTGTGAAAACGACGGAAGAACATGAAAAGGTACACTGCTACTGTGCAGTTCGCCTCGCGGGCTGACTTACTCGCAGTGGCGAGCTAGGCCACGCGCCGTGGCGAGCTAATGTCGAGCAAACACTGCTCTCTTCATACTAAAGTTCTCCGTAGCGAGCAGATGGCGAGCAACCACTGCTCTCTGTCACGTTGTAGCTCGCCGTGGCGAGCAGATTACTCGTCGTGGCGAGTTATGACAGACTTCTGTCGGGAAGTGCGATTTTTCACCCCAAAAACCCAATTTTCATCTACCCCAATCCCAAATTTGATAGGGAACTCAACCTGTGATGATTCTACGACCTGAATATCAATTATACACAAATCCTATAGACTTTCTACACTATTAACAACCAATTTCTACACAATGACCTAAATTCCCAAATTCACAAAACAACAACAACAACAACTACATGATAAATTCAATTTCAGAATTGCATAACCTAAGATTAGAGAATGTTAGTCCCACCCTTACCTTAGATTAGGTGATTACAAGATTTCAAGCTCCCCCTTCTCTTGATTCTCCTCTTCTCTTGGTTCTCCTCTTTCTCCCAAAGACTTTGTAAAACCTAATTTTTGTCTAGCTTTTGTTTTCTTATATCTCAACAGATTTTCTACTTAACTCCACTTATTTCTAATTAATTCTAATTCAGCCCCTCTCAAGTCTAATTATTCTTATTTCCAACCTATCTTACTAAATAATAAAATAAAGACACTTAATAAAATATTAATACACAACAACATGTCACTTATCAACATAAATCATATAAGTCATATAAAAGACTCTAAACTCAACCAAAAATAATCAAATAAATAAATAGGGAGTTACAGTAGGTACCTTCAAGTTGAACGTGGATAAGAACAGAAAGTAGGGCGTGTTGACTCAATCTGATGAATCCGATCGAAGAAATTCAACCACATGCTTTTCAATAAGTTCAATTAGGTGACATCCAATGGTCGAAAAAGTTTGGATCGAATCCGATTGTCGGTTGTGTGTGATTCAGACGTTGTGTGTAGGTACCTTCAAGTTGAACATGGATAAGAACAGAAAGTAGGACGTGTCACTTTAGCCAAAATAATTTGTTTTAAAAGTAATGTCACTTTACATTTCAAATATAATTATAATTTTTTTCTTCCAACTTTACCTTCAATAAATACTCTGATTTTTCTTTCACACAATTTTCAATGTAACTTTAAGTTTGTCATTTCCTTATCACGTAAGGGCAGTTTAGTAAAAGTTTTATGTATAATGATTATTTCATTCCATTTTCATAATCCGTGTGCCAAAACCTTAAACGACATTCATTGTGAAACAGAGAGAGTAACTACTATGTACTCCCTCCGGTCACATTTATAAACAAAAAATAAGTTTTTAAGTACATTGAATCACTAATGTGTCTAACATATAAATATGACCGGATACATCAATTATTCAATGTACTTAAAAAGTCATTTTTTGCTTATAATTGTGACCGGATGAGTATATATTAATGGGTTAATATTCCAAAATGACAACTTAAATTACATAAAAAAAGAAATCGAACTAAATATAATTGGTGGGAAAATTGCCGCGCTAAATTTTGGGGAATGATAATTGCCTACTTGGGGAAAGCCTGCAAAAAAACGTAGGGCACAGAGAGAAGTCCCAACTAGTCATGTCCTTAAAAATGTTAAACACTAAATATTTTATGGTGAGCAATATGTCTCTAGTATATGCAAGTACTTCTAGGAGTTGTATCCAATATAGGATCGGTCGCTGATTTCAATTTTGGCTTGACAAAGGAAAAAAGAGTGCCACGTGTAACGTATATATCATCCAGTCCGATCTCTATTACAAATGAAGAACATTTCATAATTAATATAAACTTAATAAAAAAGGGAACTTCTACGGTAATTGTTCATGGTAGAAAATTAGTTTTTCGTAAATATGAAACAACAATAATAATGGTTTATGATAGTAAATAATTTTTTTTTCTTAAAAAATAACAACTAGTATAATTATTAATGTGACGATTAATTATTCTTACATAGTCACAACCCCAAATATAAATCTTTTAGGCACACTCACAAAATATAAAAATCACATCATATTCTATTAATTATTTCAAAAGTAATGATAAAGTTAACTTTATATTTTGCTTTTACAGTAGTGTGTTTAAACTTGTGTTCATAGTATGTTAATAGAACATGTTAATAAAATAAATCACGTACGTCAGACTAAGTTCAGACTGATCAACAATATTATTTACGTGTACATTAAATTTAAATATTATTAAGGATTATTGGTCATATTTCAACCAACCATGATGACATTTTGTTTATTGAATCTGATTGTAAATATTATTAAGTGTCATTTTTGTCTATGAGAGGATTAATTATACCAGGTACAAATAATTACTCTTTTATAGACATTCCAAAACCAACACTCAACTAGGCTTCACAAGTAGACTCCACACGGCTGACAAAGGGTTAAATAAAATAATGGCTAAAGTGGAAACTGTCTAATCTAAATTTGTAAGTTTTTTGGGTGAAAAATTTCGATCATGGTGAAATGTAAGACGCATATGAAGAACGCTTATCAATGTGCAATCCCAGCCGTTAGATTGAACTTTATTCGTCACTTCAGTGGGGAAAAACGGAAGATTAAATTAAGGTTCGATTGGTAGTGGTTTTTTTACGGAAAATAGGGCCAATGCAATGATGAAAACCGCTATTCAACAGTGCTACGTACAACATTGCATTAAATGCAATGTCAATCTAATGGTCCTTTGATTTAACAAATAAATTGATATATTCTCTAATAACCAAATAAAAAAATGTTGAATTTGTTATGTTAGAATTTAATCACAACCGTCGATCAACATAATTAAAAAAGAAAACAAGTAACCAACAGTTAAAAAACAACTCACTACAAATTCAAGGTTAAAAATGAACCAAGGGTTTGTAAGACAATATTATAAATAGGAGAGGTTACTTACTTAGAAAAATTACCAAAGGCATAAGCTGTGATTACTAAACTATGTTTTTCATTTCCTTTCATATGTTTAATCAGCTACTAACAATAGGAAAGACTCCTAGCAAAATGGACTTTATTGCCCAGCTTGAAGAAGATATTGGGTATGGTGACTTGTTCAAAATAAAATATTTTAATATATGTCATTAATTGGTTCTCTTTAATTTTGTACTTAACTTTTTTTTGATTTTGTGATGAAAAACTACAGAAACAAACAAAACGGCGTTGCTGAAAGATCATTCAACGTTGATGCATTTATAGGACCACATGTGCAACATGTAAGTCATCTCCCATACAAGATAACTTATTCCATGCAGTGTGTCATTTGTTATAACTTCATCTCAGAATTTTTTTTAACTTCAGCATCAGGGATCGCACCTCGTATCAATGGATGTCACTAATGAAACCGATGATGTTCCCAAACAAATTGTCAATGCTACGCAAGAAGAGATGCACAACGAGGTTATGAATGAGCTTAAGGTATGGATTCAGATTTGTTAGTATTGTACGACTATGAAAAATATAGGTTACTTTTTCATTTTTGGTTAAACTCACATGAAAGGATCTAACACCAATCTAATATAGATAATGTTTTTCCTTTGTATGCGTTTGTCCATACGTGTGGGGGAAATGGATTCAACTAACAAAAAAATGTTAGAGATTTTGGTTGGGATGGTCAGACTTGAGTTGAAATCCCCCGGAAAAATTAATGATAATGACTTGGATGTTCTAGTTGACATGGAAATGTTTTTAAATCTTGTATGAAAACAAAGGGAAGTGGTTCAAAATCAGAACTTGTAACAAACCTTAGTGGTATTAGTAATGTTGTACTCTCTGATGACGATCAAAATGATAACCATGGCCATATTCAGTTTGGAACTGTGAACTATAACGAACTTAACCCTAACAAAAGAACACTCGCATCAAATGATAAGGGTTAGGCCCCAATGGTATTTGAATGTCAAGAGAATGTTGGTCAAAACTCAACAGCAAACATGGTAGGGAGCAACTACCAACGTACTAGCAAGGTATATAATTTGATATAAGTTTGAATAATGTTTTTCAGCGTTTTTATATACATACAATATTAATAACAAATGGTTGAATGTCCCTTTGTAGGTGGATTTACAAGGAGATACCCTCGTAGCCAAAAAAACTCAGTTTTACACCATCACCTAGTCATGGTTCTTTTAAAAGGAGGAGAATCAACACACCTAATGGAAAAGGTAGTGGAAAAAGTTGTCTAGCAACAAGTCATGGAGCAAGGAAGACCCCAATACGTTACAAACTGAAAAAAGATTGTGCTGAACTTCCAAAGGTCAACAAAATTACATCTTATAATGTTGTATTGCTCGATTTTTATTCTGTTTAGACTAACCTATCTTATCTCTTTATTATTGTTGCAGTATGTTAGTTGTCTATTTAGACCCACAGAAGAAATGAGACTGTCACCACTAGAAGCAATGATTTGTGCCTACATATACAGGGATGATTGCACCATGTTGTAAGTCTAAGATATTAAACAAATAATTAAATTTTTTATACATCACCTTGTTAAAAATAATAGTTGGTTTCAAAATAATTATGTGTCAAACTATGTGTAAATGTGTGATTTTGACTTGCTTTGATTAAACATTATAGTTCAAGTGATGATATGGTGTATGATGTTGGCCATGAAATTGGTTTAAGGAGTGAGTTTCATTGTTTGGTGCCTGGAGGATATGTTGGGAGACCGGTATAAATCTTTTCCTAATTTTGAATCAAATATGGAATTTAAAAGGAAGCTAATTGATTTTTTGAACTTATTGTCAATTTTAGATTGTTAAAATGACGGCAATGATGGTCACCTGAAACCAAAAGAATGCAATGAAACAAAACCTTTGGTGTTTACCTCTGTCATTTGCGGTAAGTGTTCAAACTTAAATGTCATTAACATATGTAATGGACTCATTAGTTTTTGCTATATAATTTATGTTGTTTTTCCTTTTTGTTATAAATAGTCTGACGCAATTATGGGATCTGATATTGAAAAACTAGACATAATCTACCGCCACGAGTGGATGCCCCCATTCCAGTCAATGAAATTTGTAAGATTTCTATACACATAATAAACTTGATTTACATTACATCTATATTAGTAATAATCACACATGGATTTGTATTGACATGTAAAATAAATGGTAACAGATGTATGTACCAATTGAGGAAGAGTATAGCCATTGGTTCCTCATGGTAATACACATTGTAGAGAGGAGGATCTATCATCTTGACACATTTTTAGTTGTCAGCAAAATTGAGTGTAGACAGCAACAAATCAGGAAGATAGTAAGTAAAACCAAAACCTCAATGTTTATCCAAGCATTGTTAGCATCATTAATTCCTGATTTCTAATCTTTTGAATATAGGCTGCTGTACTCTCTCAGATGGTTTTGAACATCTATGACTCAGATGTGCCATTTTGTGCATTCCCTGACTTTGAGAATTGGGAAATTGTTGAACCTCGTGGTGTGCCTAATTATGGAAGCAGGTATATCTCCCTCTCAAATTGCTATACAATATAATTATAAGTACATAATATTTACGTTTAATATTATAGATTTAAAACATGGTTTTTCTTTTCTTAATTAAAACTATAATGCAGTGAAAGTGCAGGCGTTTGGGTCACTGAGTGGCTAAACATGCAGGGTAGTTTTAACAATCAAATCGTGGGTGTGGTAAGCGAAAAAAACAACAACAATTGCTCCATTATTTTTTTTTTGTTTGGCTATAATTAGGCCTAACTAAATTATTTCAACATTCCAGATGAATGACAATGTGGTTAGGATGAGGGCTGGACTGAGACTAATTCTTTGTCCACATAATGAGTACAAGGAGAATCTTGAATCAAATGCAAGGAAGTACTAGAACAATCTAATGCTTAAGAGAGCTAATGAGATGTAGAATTAAGGTGCATGGAAGAAGGTGGTTGGGTAGAAGAATGCGTATTTTGGAAAGATTGTGGACTCATCAACTTTATATTAGTATTTTGTGTTTATTTTTCTGCATGTTTTCATTTTCTGTTTAAGTTGTAACGTACTATATGTAGTAATTAATTAAGGATGTGGATCATCCTTAACAATCGGCTTGGGTCTATAAGGTTTTGGGCCTTTTTGTCTTGCTACATTATATCACTATCTATTATTAGTATGTTATGTATTTTGGTAATCAGAAACAAATATTGTATGGTATGGCTACTACGCCATTTTATCTATAATTTAATGAATGCAAGTTTATAAGGTACCTATGCACTACAATTAATTTATAATTATCAAAGTTTTGTGCAAACAATATGTTCTAAGAAGCAATCATTATAAAGACTAAAAATTGTTGGAACAAAGGGTGTTTCGCAAAATCACCTCTTGAGTTTTGATGATAACAAGGTATTAAAAATTATCAATTGGATATGCTAAACATTTGTTCAAGTGTACAGGATCCAAATCAAAGTACTATTCATAAAGATTCTGATTGAACAAGTCAAAGAGCAAAGGAATTTTATTTGAAGCTTAGAGCGTCTGAAAGAAATGCGTCTGAAGAAATGCGTATGAAGAAAGCGCTTCTGAAGACACGTCATCAGAAGCAAGGTCATCAGAAGCATCTCATCAGAAGCCACTTCACCAGAGTTGACAAAGTACAGTGTATGAAGTGTACGACCACTAACTCTGCGCATGCCTCTGCAACCACCATCTTTGCAACTTGTCTCCACATCAAGACAAGAATAACAGTAATATTGTTGCAGACGTTGTTCCATTTCAAATGGAATGGATTTTGAAATTAGTTCTTCATAGGACAATTATCAAATCAGGCAAAAGATCAATGGTGAAGAATCAAAGCTTCAAGCAAAACAAGTTGATGTAACGGCTAATTCTCAACGTCTCTCAAATCCTCTATAAATAGGGATAAAGACTTGAAGAACTAAGGACACAGACATATATACAAGAACACAACAAGAAAAGGCCAATACTCTGTGCAAAACGTCGAATACGTAAACACATCAACAACTTAGAGAATTCTTACAATAGTTCATATCTTGGAATTTTCAAGTGTCAAGAAAAACAGAGTCTGTTCTGTTCGTATTGTTTTGTGAATACCTCTGATTGTATATCAAGTATTCAAAACCTTATTCAATTATTTGTAATTGTTAAGAGAAGTCTCTTTCAGTTGTGATTGAG
>Ga0315915_1002372_pt1 | contig 23727 bp, 24 predicted proteins | sample MpolbnodulesMG_FD_207738 | JGI IMG/M metagenome (GOLD analysis project Ga0315915, IMG submission 207738) | Medicago polymorpha root nodule microbial communities from Los Angeles, California, United States - branched nodules | ecosystem: Host-associated > Plants > Roots > Nodule | place: USA...
TAAGAAAAAATTTAAAGTCCAATAATTAACCTAATTTGTCTCTAATTCATTTCGGTCCTCGATTGCGGTCATGACATAATGCGGTAAAAATAAAGTGTGTTAGTGTCGGTGCATCTTTTATTTATGATGTTACATAGTCCTTAAATACATGTTAAAGCTTCAAGAAAATGTAAATAACAAGAAAATAAAATGCATGGATTATGTTACATCAATTCCTAAATACACACTAAAAAATTTAATGACAATAAAATAAATGACAAACGTTAAAGGGTTAAATATGTTTTTAGTCCCTATAAATATGTCAATTTTTCATTTTAGTCCCTCTAAAATTTTCCTTCAACTTTTAGTCCCTATAAAATTTTCAATCTTCACTTTTGGTCCCTCTTTTAAAGTAAACTCATATCTAGAATTAATATTTTTTAATAAAATTTTCCAGAAATATGAATTTTTATATTGTTTACGTTAAAAATTCATATTTAATTTGTGTTTTGTTAAAAAAATCTAATTTTTTAAGAATATTTTACATATTTCTGCACAATTTCATTCAAAAATACAAAAATTAAATTAAAAATAGGGACCAAATGTAGTGATTGAAAATTTTATAGGGACTAAAAGTTGAAGAAAATTTTTAGAGGGACTAAAACGAAAAGTTGACATATTTATAGGGACCAAAAACATATTTGACCCAAAATTAAATATGCATGAGATAATAATAATGTGACTATAAGATATAAATAAAAAAAGTAAATAAACAATTAAAACAAAGCAATATATTTTTTTAAAAAGAAAGAAAAAAAAGAGAAAATAAATTTTTAAGAGAAAATAGGTGTAAAGATTAAAAACAGTGGTGTGTTTAGCAAAATAGGTGTAAAGTATAACTAACACTAAACAAAATCATATGATAAAATGATGCATGATTCGAAAAAAAAATTGAATTAAAATGTATGAAAGTATAACTAACATTAATATGTAAAGAAACAGGGGGACAGTAAGCAAGTATGGGGTTCATGCAGCAAAGAGTAACAGAACAAAGGAAACAGCAAAGAAAACAAAATAGGCCCAGGCAGTTTCGGATTGGGCGTACTGGTAAACCTGCTGGATTCGGTTTGAACCAGTGGGTTAGGGTATGAGCTGAACCGGTTTGGTACAGGTATGTAAGGTTGGGCTGGTTTTAAAAAAACATTTTAACGTAAAAACCGTCTCGCCAACAAATACAACAGCAAAGCTCTCTCTCTCTCTCTCACTACAAAAATGTCGCGCCCCCCTCCCCTCAAGATCTTCATTTCTTCAATTATTCGGCGCGGTTGCCGGCCACTCTTGGGTGGCGGCGCCGCCGCCGGAGTTTATACAAACTAACCCTTTTTTTGAAAAAATAAAAAAAAGGCTAAACCACTCTTCCCTTTCTTCTCTTTTCAAATCTTAAAACAATTTTTCAAAACAAGTCACGGATTCAAGTAGATCTACAAAAGAAATTGAATTCGAAAACACAAAAAAGAAATGAACAAACCTTACCCTTCCTTATACTTGCTTCGATTTCGGTTTGAAGGACTTGTGATGGATTTCGAACTTCCTTCTGTTTCAGTTACTCTTCCTTCTTCCTTGTTTCCTTCTGGTTCAGTTTAGTTCCTTTGAAAAGTGTTGGTTATGGATTCGTATTTAGATTCAGAGAATGATGGTGGTGTTTGTGAATTGTGAGATTTCGAGAAAAACGGGTGTTGTGGTGGATCGGTTCATGTGATAAAGGGGTTACGACTTTCGAACTTGAGAGTTGTGTAGGGTTTTGTGTGTTTGATTCACGATTTTTGAGTGCTTGTGTGTGTGTGATTCACGATTTTGAGAAAAGAGAAACTACAGTATTGTTCATGATGGTGAATCAGTTTGATACTTGAGGTTTTAATTTCAAATGGTTTGTGTTGTGTTCAAGGGATTTCGAAATTATATTGGTGTTCTTGAGAATTGTTGGTAGATCTGGAAAATTTTTGTGGTTTGATCTCAAAAATGCAAGAAAAATAATAGATTAGGGTTTGTGTGTGGTTGGGTGGCTGTTGATTGATGTGACCAGTGTAATAAATGCTGCAGTATTTATACTGCATCTTTTTAGGATTTAGGTGATGATGTGTTGAAACCTGATTGGAGCAAAAACCTACAACATTGGATACCAAAAGAGGACCAATAGGATGGTGACAATATGCAAAGTCTTCCTACTCAAGGCATGTGCCACCACATTCACCTTTCCAGGATGATAACTCAACTGAAAGTCAAAATCCTTAAGATATTCCAACCACCTTCTCTGCCTCATATTCAACTCTTTCTGATCAAACAAGTACTTTAAACTCTTGTGGTCACTGAACACTTCGAACTTATAACCATACAGATAATGCCTCCAAATCTTCAACACATACACAACTGCCGCCAATTCCAAATCATGAGTCAGATAATTCTTCTCATGCACTTTCAACTGCCTCGACGCATAAGCTACAACTTGACGATTCTGCATTAACACACCACCAAGCCCCATCTTAGAAGCATCACAATACACAATAAACTATTCCTTCGGATTCAGCAAAATCAACTGCTGGAGTCAACCTCTTCTTCAACTCTTGGAAACTCTTCTCACACTTAGCATTCCAAACATACGTTTGTCCTTTCCAAGTCAACTGCGTCAATGGCAACGCCAACTTAGAGAATCCTTCAATAAACCTCCGATAATAACCTGCCAACCCAAGAAAGCTTCTAATCTCAAAAACAGACTTTGGCGATTCCCACTGTAACACTGCATCAACCTTCGACAGATCCACCGCAATACCACCCTTCGAAATTACATGACCAAGGAAATTTACTTTCCGAAACCAAAACTCACACTTCGACAACTTAGCAAACAACTTCTTCTCTTTCCAGACACGCAACACAACCCTCAGATGTTCAGCATGCTCCTCCTCTGACTTCAAATACACCAAAATATCATTTATAAACACCACCACAAAACGGTCCAGAAAAGGATGCAATATTCTATTCATATATTGCATGAAGACACCTGGTGCATTAGATACTCCAAATGGCAACACAGAGTACTCATAGTGTCCATACCTCGTTCGTAACGCGTTTTTGGATATATCTTCCGCCTTCACTCTTATCTTGTGATATCCTGATCTTAAATCAATCTTACTAAACACTTCCGCACCAACCAACTGATCCATCAAATCATCAATCCTCAGAGTGGATACCGATTCTTAATCGTCACCTAGTTCAATTGTCGATAATCCACACACAACCTCATGCTGCCATCCTTCTTCTTAACTAACAACAATGGAGTACCCTACGGCGAAACACTCGGCCTAATGAACTGCTTCTCAAGCAACTCTTCCAATTACTTCTTCAACTCACCCGACTCTGATGCAGACATCTAATACGGCGCAATTGAAATAGGACTCGTTCCTGGTACCGAATAAATTGCAACCATCATCCAACACAAAATCAACAGGAACCATAACACCAACAACAACCAACTGAGCTTCTGTACCGACACACTTGAAGCAACCTGCTACTCCCCCACTACGCTCAAACCCACCTAAAAGAACGGAACAACACAACAAGTACCGACAGTACTCCCGTACATGTCGCATACAACAGGGAAAATTACCTGGTTTTGGTCTGGACATGATCGACCAAGACTCCGATACCAACTTGTAACACCCTACTTCTATTAAAGCGATAAAACACGTGAATAATACAATATTCAAGAAATAGATGTTACATCTTCAAACAAATTAGCATGCATAAATATTTCACAACAACGTCGCAGCAGATATAAAACATATATCTCCAAAATATTCATGTCTATAAACTCAAGATACATCAATATATAAAATCTCCAATCCCGACATATGGCTAAAATCTCAACAACATAAATCAATCCATATTAACATAAAGACTGGCACCCTGGTCAGAGCCTAAACTAAGACTCCAAGAAACGATAATGGAGGTAGCTCCCGCTACCCATTCATACAAATAGGTAGGCGGTCAACCACATACCACTGGGGGTTAGCTTCACATCATCATAATCAGGTACAAATAAGCATAGGCATTCAAGGATTCATGCATAACACATATACATACTCAACATTCCTAGAATACTACTATCACACACATATAACCCCAGTTCAACATTAATCATGTTATCTTACTTCTAACATAACACATCCAGCATATTCATATCTTAAATCATCATCAAGATTAATCACTTAACAATATCAATCGATATCAAAATTACTCACCTTATTCCTCATTTAGCATAATTAACTCAACAAATACAATTCAACATTTCAAAGTACAAACAAGGAAATTATCGTCACCGAAAAGATCACCCAATCACATACATATAATTCACACTTCATCATTTCACCAAAATAAACATCACCATTTAAAATCACCAAGTGTACAAGTATAACAAAACATCATCAAGTACACAATTCAAGTTCACCAATGCACACAAACATTCATGCACATATTCAACTAAATCACATAATTCACCATTCACAACATCCACCAAACACATAAATAATTATGACTCGTGACAAATTATGCAATGCGCCTAGACACGACTCATACATGCACACGATACCATCAACTACGACAAAGTCGTCAACTCGTGATGCAACAAAAACATCATCAACGTCACCAACACGGATATAAAATCCATCACCATCAATCATGTATACAACCATTTCTAGAAATCATAAAATCACAAAATGCATCCCTCTTAAACATTTTTCATAAGAATGTCATTTTCAAAGCAAAACAAGTTCAAACTCAATGAAATCAATCATAACCATTTCTAGAAATCATAAAATCAGTATACAACCTTAACCCCACCCATTTTCCTTAAGGAAAACAAGTTTCGAAAAAACCGATGTTCTTGACGTTTTTCAAAAGTTTGAGGTATGATTCATCAAACCAAGTTCAAATCAATTCAATTGATGTTTACAGAGGTTTAAAAGCTTAATTACATTTAATCACATTAAAAGAATCAGTTTAGAATGGTCCGGTTCGACCCCAAAACCCTAAAACGACAAAAACATGAGTTGTTGTACTGAACAACTCGCCATGGCGAGTTGGACAGACCACTTCACTCGCCATGGCCACCAGTTTACTAGCCATGGCGAGCTTGGACAGTCAGCTCTCGGGAAAAACTCCATTTCCACTCCAAAACCCCAAATTTGATTCCCCACTACCCAAATTCGTCCCCAAAGTTTGTCTAAACATTTATGAATATAAAAAGGCACTCAAATCCATATAAAACTTGAATCAAAACATCATTCCATCACAAATCACCCATTTTTCATAAAACCTTCAAAAACAATTCAAATTCACACCACAACTCTATAATTATGAACACCCATTAGCATCAATCATCATCAACAACATCTCATAACAACAACAACAAAAATTAACCATGAATTCATCAACAATCCAACAAAAAAAATATCATACTTTACAAATTTTGAGCAAAATACAAATGTCGCATCATTTTTCGGAGATCAAGGCTATTTGATTAGCGTTTGACTCACTTTTTATTTCACGACTGAACATTTAATTTTTAAGGGGAAAAAAGTTCGAACTACCCCTTTGAAAAGATTTTGGGTTCGGGGGTTAGTTACATAAAGGGAAGGTATTAGCCCCCTTTATGTCCGTAGTACCTCTACGGGAACCTCTTGATTTTATTTTTTGGAAGGACGAGTGTCCTTTGCCTACGTACCCGTGAGGGATCAAAACCTCGAAGTTAGGGTAAAAATTACGTTCGATTTCTTTTGTGTTTTTTTATTAGTTTCGATAAAGGTTTTAAAATAAAAGCCAAGTGGCGAATAAGTTGGTTTGTTTTTTTTATGTTAAAGGAAAATGACTTAAAATGTATTTAAAGTTGATTGCAATTTTGATTTAAGAAAGAATAAAAAATAAAAGGATCACTTGATTTTTGAGAAAATGTTTTTGTGATTGTTTGCATTGAATTAAAGCTACACCTATCGGAGCAAGAAAATAAAAGCGTAGGCACTTTGTGGTGACGTTGGATCACCGCAAAGACCATTAACCTAAGCTAGAACGAAGATAAAAGGCATACACACACGCACACACATGTATGATTTACAGCCTAGGATACATTCTAAAGTTTACATGAAACCTATTATACATGAACCTATTATACATTCTAAGGTTTGCACGATAAAATAAAGGATGAAAAAATAAATAATTTACATCAAACCTAACCGTACATTCTAAATTCCATGCGATAAAAAAAATAAAATAAATGACATAAAATAAACATGCACATGAATGATAATAAGTTATGAAATAATAAGCCTAAATTAGATAGGAATGTATGAGAAATAAACAATAAAGATGCATGAAGAAATGATAATAAATGAAAACGGGGGGTCCAATCAAAAGGTGGGAGGGCGTGCAGATAATAAAAGATGGAGAAAAATATTGGGCTTAGTGCAAGAGAACCGAACCGGGTCGGTTTATAAGTCGGGTCGGTTGGGTTGAAGAGTGTGGGTGGGTTATGAAGTGCATAACACCAAAGGGTTAGTGACGGGCCGTCTGATTGATCAGACGGCCTGGATTCAATCATGGGATAAGAGGTCAAAGCTCCTGATCAACCATCAAGGGGGGAAGGCGCGTGGGTGCATGGTAAGACCGTACACCCACGCACACCAGACTAGGGAGCACCTATATATAGCCTGTACCCCTTATTTTTTCATTCACAACAAATTTTTCTCTCTCTACTTTCTTCTCTCTAGAAAATACGCTCTGTTCCCTCTCCTCTTGCAGTCTTCTTCTCCGACGGCAAGGTGGTGATCGGAAAGAAGTCCGACGCGGTGGCCGGCGAGTTATCGTGGCGGCGCCACCGCGCCGGAGCTAAAATCTCTCTTTATTTACTCTTTTCCTATGTATCTTACCCTCCTAATTCCGATTTCAACCTCAAAAGTTCAAAAGAACTAAGTATGACCCTAGATCTAAGGGTTTAAGAAATATTACCTCTTTTTTGTGTTCTTCGTGAATTTGGTTCTGTTACGGTACCGAGTAGATCGAATCCGTTTTTGTGCGTTGCGTTTTGGTGTGCTGGTCTAAAATTATCACTTTTTGCTTCTGTGCGTGCGTGACTGTCTGCAGGTTGTCTTCGTGTTATGCGTTTTCTGATTTGTTCGATGGATCAGTTTGTATCGTGAGACGGATTTGAATCTGTTTGTGATGATTTTGAGGGTTTGTGCGATGACCGGATTTTGGTATGGGATTTTTTTGGAATGAGTTGATAGTCTTTTTGCAGGTTTATGGGTTTTTTGATTGCAGGTTGAAACTCTGTGTATTTGTGTGTTTCGGCTTTCGAGATCGTTTTTTTTTTCTTCTGTCTTTCTCTCTGTTGTGTTGTTTGGATTGGGACAAATCTTGGACGTTGCCAGCAGGACCCTTTTTTTTGGATTTTCATGGACATTAAAATAAATAAATATAAAAGGAATAACTCAATAAAAAAAAAAACAAAATGAGATAAAATAATAAAAATAAAGATTTAAAAAAAACGAAATTAGAGTTAATTAATTAAAAAGAATTTAAATAAAAGATTGAAATTAGGACTAAAAAAAAAGATAGAGAGAAGAGGGCCCGACTCGGAACCAAAAATAAGGTATTTTAACCAAAATTCCGACTCGGAACCAAAAATAAGGTATTTTAACCAAAATTTTTACTGAAAAGTCAAAGATCGATCAGAGTCAAATAGCGATCGATCAGGGTCAAATGCCGTATGGGTCAAAATTGGTCAAAATTTGGGGTATGACAACAAAGTATTCACATATATACATCTTAAGCATGTAATTTCAACATCAACAACTTAATTATCATCAAATTCACATAATCAAACATTGCATCAAAATAAGAGCATGAATTTCACCAATTAAATTCACAATAATCACTTTTCACAATTAAGCACTTATGGGTGTTAAGTAGAAATGAGTCTAAAGAGTATAAATCTAGCTTAGGATTCACTTTATCTCCACCCTCTTGAATCTCTACCCTCTTGTAACTTCTGAAGAAGTGGCTTCTGAAGTGCTAACTTCTGAACAACCAGCTCCTTCCCTCTTTACTTCCATTGCAGCCTTTAGCAGCTCACTAGTTTCTGAAGTAGCTAAGATTTTAACTTCTTCAGCAAATTTAACCATTTTCTTTGCATCTTTTGTTGTAGTTTACATTACCAAGGTAGCTGCAGGAATTTCAATCTGACTTGTAACAGTCAAAGCTTTCTCAACAAGAGAAGCTTCTTGATCAACATTAGCTTTCTTCCTTCTTTCAACTCTTGAAACCAAATCAGATGAAGCCTCAACTTCAGCATCTTCTTGTAGCACATAGTTTGATACCTTCATCTTTCTTACACATCTCTTTTTCTTTGGAATCTTAGGATGAGCAGGTACAACTTCTGAAGTTCCAACTTAAGTTCCACCTCTGGTTCTCTTGCTCAAAATCTTAGCAGGTTCCAGTTCAGAAGCTTCTTCTTGAATGGTAGGTAGAGAAGGTTCAACAACAAAATTCAGCTTAGGTGCCTTCTTTGATTGCTTCTAAGAGGAGTACCAACCATAGTGTCTGATATTGATCTTAAGTTGATGATTTCTCCAGTCTGCTCATAGTGAGTTGTCACATATGCAGCAAGCACTTTAGGGTTATCTTCCTTTGAGATTGGAGGAAAATCAGTCATAAGATCAGACACGATCATTGACTCCTTCAAATTAGTTTCCAACGGATCAATAGTTTTTATCAAGGCCATACTTCTCAATGTATAGCCATTGATGTATTTACCAACCAATATGCACAGATGCTTATCAGAGACTAATAGAAGATTTTTGAAAGCAGCCTTGCATAAGGAATGAATCTTTTGTTCTTCTCTTGACTTTCCTTTAATGCCCAGATCATGTGATGAAATATGTATCTTGGTAGGTTTACTTTCTCAAATTTGACAAAAAAGTGTAAGAACACCCTGTGTACCAAAGATAAAGTATCTACTCCTCCTCCCTTGGGTAAGAAGCATTCTTGCATAAGCTTCTGAAGAACCTTGTGTTCTTTTTGCATGTCTCTGTATTTGTCAGAAGCATTGTGCTTGTACAAAGTATCATAGGTGGTCTGAATCCAGGAACTTGACTTCTTGTTTAAGTTCCATTGAAATTTTCCATCATCATCTCTTCTTGTTGCTCTTCCAATGATCACTTCAGTAATGGTAAGAGGAATTCCCATTACAGTGGAGCGAGTCTCAGTTGTGGTAAATTCTTGCAAACCCATTTTTGCTCTAGTCTTACCTTCCAGACTAGGGTCTATTAGAATCTTCTCTTCATATTCTTCTTCTAGCTTAGCAACATCCTTGTCGTAAATCTCTGCCCTAACCTAGAAATACTTCACTAACTCTTCATAAGTTGGTCCATTCAACATTCCAAAGTAGCCATCCAGTTGTTGATATAAAATATAGTTTGAGAGATCAACCTTGTGATGCTTCAATGACTCAAAATCAATTGGGTTTTCAACTTGAACATCCAACTCATCTTCTGTTATCTTCCTAGTTCTGCCTTTGATTTGATAAGATTCACCAGAATCTATTTGCATGGGGAGAGCTTGACTAGAACTTGATGATGCCATGATGGTTGATGAAGATTTTAGGGTTCTAAGGTGATTGATTTGAAAAAGACGAGTTTTTAGAGTAATTGCTCAAAAACGGAAAGTGTTGGGAGTGTTTGTGGGAAGTGTGGTAGTATGTCTCATTGTTTTTAGTAAAACGTTTGCAATTCAGACAAAAGACAAACAAACATAAACATTAATGACTTAGGGGCGTGAGATAGTACATTCCAAGCTAAAATTCATCATTGCCCTCTTAAGTTATGAACCAATACAAATAAACCGTGTCAGAGGTTCTCAGAGTAACTACCATGCTAGTGGGACAATTGTCACTAAAAATTAACTTCCAACATTTCCACTAACACTACTATCAGAAGCAAGAAGCCCAGACTCTGGAGTTCAGATGTTGATGTCATTAGAAGCACATTTTCCTCAGAACCTTAGTGAAGAGCTTCTATGGACTATAGCTTCTGAACAACTTCAGAACCTAAATTCCTATTTAGAGGCAAGCATTTAATCAGACATAAAGTGCATGTTCAAATTTTTATTTATAAAATCAAATCTTTCAACAATTAAAGGCTTGGTAAATATATCAGCCCATTGATGTTCAGTATCAATGAATTGTATAACCAAAATTCCTTTTTGAACATAGTCTCTAATAAAGTGGTGTTTGATTTCAATATGTTTGGCTCTAGAATGTAGAATTGGATTCTTTGACAAACAAATAACAGCAGTATTATCACAATAAATGGGAATATTGTTAGCATTAATCTGATAATCCTCCAACTGATGTTTCATCCAAAGTAGTTGTGTACAACAACTTGAAGCTAAGATGTACTCTGCTTCTGCTGTAGACATAACAATTGTTGCTTGTCTTTTACTAGCCCAGGATATCAGATTCTCACCAAGAAACTGACAGTTTCCACCGGTTGATTTTTTTTCAATCCTGTCACCAGAATCAGCATCACAAAATCTAACCAACTTATAATCTAAGAATTTTCAATAAAGGAGTCCAAGATTAGTTGTTCATTTCAAATATCTAAAGATTCTCTTAACATCAGTTAAATGAGATTCTCTAGGATCTGATTGGAATCTTGCACACAAGCATACACTGAATAAAATATTAGGTCTAGATGCAGTGAGATATAACAAAGAACCTATCATACCTCTATACAGCTTCTGGTCCACCTTTGTTCATGTATCTTATTTGCTTAAGGTGGAGGTTGGATGCATTGGTGTGTTCATCTCTTTACATTCCTCAAGTTTGAACTTCTTCAGAAGCTCCTTAGTATACTTTGTCTGATGAACATACACTCCATCTTTGCACTAGTTAATTTGAATTCCAAGGAAGAATTTCAATTCTCCCATCATGCTCATTTCAAATTCATCATGCATTAACTTAGAAAATTCCTTGCAAAGAGATGCATTAATAGAAGCAAATATTATATCATCAACATAATTCTTCACAACAAGAATATCTTTCTCAAGAGTTCTTCTAAAGAGTGTTGTGTCAACCTGACCTCTTTTAAAATCATTTTCAATTAAGAAATTACTTAGTCTATCATACCAGACTCTAGGAGCTTGTTTCAGACCATATAGTGATTTCTTAAGTTTATAAACATGGTCAGGATACTTCAGATCCTCAAAACCTAGAGGTTGCTTAACATACACTTCTTCAGATATCACTCCATTGAGAAATGCACTCTTAACATCCATTTGATATAATCTGACGCCATGATTAACTACATAGGATAGAAGTAACCTGATTGCTTCCAATCTTGCAACTGGAGCAAATATTTCAGTATAATCAATGTCTTCTTGTTGACTGTAACCTTGAGCAACAAGTCTGACTTATTTTCTAACAACTTCTCCTTGTTCGTTCCGCTTGTTTCTGAATACCCATTTTGTTCCAATAATGTTCTTGTGTTGATGCTTGGGTACCAAATCCCACACATCATTTCTTTGAAATTGATTGAGTTCTTCTTGCATAGCTAGTATCCATCCATCATCTGAAAGTGCTTCATCAACAGTAGCAGGCTCTATCACTAATAAAAATCCCATCATAGACTCTTCTTGTCTAAAATATGATCTTGTTCTTCTAGGACTCTCTTTGTTTCCAATGATTAGATCCTCAGCGTGTGAAGACTTGTACTTGAATGTATTCTTGGATTGATTAGCTTGTCGAGAACCATCTTGAGCTTCATCAGAAGCTACTTCATTTTGAGCTTCTGGAGTGGGTTCAACTTCTAGACTTTCTTCAGACTCTTGAGTCTGATCAGGTTCTGAAGTATCTTCAGGTACCTGTATATCTGCAAAACTTTCACCGTGCTCTGGAGTATTACTTCCAGGCTCATTGTCATCAAATTTGATGTGCATTGATTCTTCAACACATTGTGTTTATGAATTATACACTCTGTATGCCTTTGTCCTTTTAGAGTAACCTAAGAAGATTCTTGTTTGGGCCTTGACATCAAATTTCTTTCGGTAGACTTTATTATTTAGAATGTAACAGGTACATCCAAATTGATGAAAGTAAGAGATATTGGGTCTCCTTCCCTTAAAAAGTTCATATGTTGTTTTCTCCAAGATAGGTTTAATATAGATTCTATTTTGGACATAACATGTTGTATTCACTGTTTCTTCCCAGAAATGTTTAGCCAAATTATTTTCATGAATCATGGTTCTAGCCATTTCTTGTAAAGTTCTATTCTTTCTCTCTACAACCCATTTTGTTGTGGAGTTCTAGGAGAAGAGAATTTATGGACAATTCCATGTTTTTCACAAAAAGTTTCAACTGGATCATTTTCAAATTCTCCGCCATGATCACTTCTGACCTTTAAAATTTTCATTTCTTTTTCAGACTGTATTTGAGTGCAGAAACTGTTGAACACATCATATGCATTATCTTTACTTCTCAGGAATTTAACCCAAGTCTATCTGCTGTAATCATCAACAATGACTAATCCATATTTACTTCCATATAAAGATGCAGTGTTAACTGGTCCAAACAAATCAATATGGAGTAATTCTAAGGGTCTGGAGGTTGATAGAATGTCTTTTCTTTTAAAAGATGATTTCACAATTTTCCCTTTCTGACATGCACCACAAAGTGCATCTGAATGATAGTCTATGTTTGGTAAGCCTCTGACAAGTTGTAACTTACTAAGCTTAGAGATTAATCTCCAGTTACCATGTCCCAACCTTCTGTGCCACACCCATTTATTATCATTCACTGATAGAAAGCAAACTACCTTCTGATCAACCAATTCAAAAAAGTTAATTTTATAGACATTGTATATCCTCTTTCCCTTAAATATTATGGAGTTATCATTTTTGTTGACTACTGTGCAGTTGGTCTTATCAAACATCACATCATAACAATTATCACAAAACTGACTGATACTAAGAAGGCTATGTGTAAGACCATCTACCAACCAACATTATTAATAGAGATAGAGGAGTTACCAATAGTTTCTGTACCAATAATCTTGCCAGTTTGGTTGCCTCTAAATTTCACATTTCCTCCCTCTTTCATTGTTAGGGTAAGGAACATAGACTTCTCTTCTGTCATATGCCTTGAGAAACCCCTGTCTAGGTGCCATGATCTTTGTTTTTCCTTTGCTCTTAGGCATATCTGTAACATTGACAATTTCATATTTAGGTACCCATATCTTTATGGGTCCTTTGAGGTTAGTACTGGAAGTTTTACTCTTCTTCTTTTGTACCTGGTGTTGAAAGTTTGGTGGCTTCTGTTCACTTAATACCTTAGGTTTAACACCTTTTGGTTTTGGTACCCAAGAAGAAACAATTGTTTTCCTCCTTTGAAACTTAAATTTTAAGATACCAGACTCTGAGTTCATCAAACTCTGAGGTATAGGTTCTGATCTCTTCAGAATCTTAAACTTTGGAGTCTTAGATTCAGAGTTGGTCATTGCCTTAGACTTAGAGTTCTTTGACTTTGAAACAATCTTAGTCTTAGAGCTAGAAGCTTCAGGTTATGACAAAACAACAGTTTCAGACTTAGCACCTTCAGGCACAAAGAAAGTTTTCAATCCTTCCTTAATGCATTCACAACATGCTTTGAGATTGATTTCATTAGGTTTCCCTTCTGAGAATCCAATCCCTTTACCATTGTTCTTGTAAATGTTATAAATCATAGAAGCTACTTTGCTTCTGTCAATGCCAGATATAATAAAATCATCAAGAGCAATTTCATGTTTACTTAAATGTTTCCCATCACACTTTTCTCATAGCTTCTGACAAAGATACTTGAGTTTTTCTTCATAAGTTTTACAAATGAACTCAAAACCTCTATGTCCTTCCTCATAAGCTTTTAGATCCAATAGAGTCTTTTCTTGTTGTTACATTAAATCAACATATTTATCTTTTAAATCTGTCAACTCATTGGTTTTGTGTTCAAAGTATGTGAAAAGCTCTTTAAGTGACTCAATAAGTTCATCTATGGGAATTTTAGAATATACCTCATTTTCATCTTCAGAGTCTGATTCAGGTTCAGCTTCTGAAGTCACTGTAGTCACTAACCTCATAGCTACAATTGCTTCATCTTTGGCTTCTTCCTTGTCAGACAAAGATTCATTATCTAAATCTTTCTAGGTTGCTATTAAACTCTGCTTAATCTGTTTCCTGAACTTGCTTGACTTGAAAGTTGGTTTCTTTGACTTCTCCTTTGATTTTTCCTTCTGAAGATCAGGGCAGTCAGCAATGAAATTTCCAGGCTTCTTACAGTTGAAGCAACCCTTCTAATCTTCCTTCTTGGAGCTTTTGTTACCACTTCTTCTGCTCAAAAACTTCTTGTTCTTCTTAGCCAGATATTGAAGCTTGTTGGTAAGCATAACCATCTTCTCAACAACAGCAGGGTCTTCATCAGAATCTCCATCAAGGGATTCATCTTCAGACTCAATAACTTTGAGAGCTTTTGAGGACTTTCCTTTAGATGGAAGAGTAATAGATTTAGTCTTCTTCGCAGACTCATGTTTATTAAGAATCATCTCATGAACCTTGAGAGAGCTCATAAGATCTTCAACACTTAGAGTATTTAAATCCTTAGCTTCCTTAATAGAAGTAACCTTAGGTCTCCATCTAGCAGGTAAGCTTCTAAGATTCTTGCTCACATGATCAGAAACTACATAGCTTTTCTTCAATATTTGAAGTCTAGAGACTAGAGTCTGAAATCTTGAGTACATTTCCTCAATACTTTCATCATCTTTCATCTTGAACAACTAATACTGATGAACAAATATGGTAGCCTTTGCTTCTCTAACCTTCTTACTACCTTCATAGTTTACACAAAGTGAAGCAAACATTGTCTTTGCAGTAGATTTGTCACTCATCTTCATGTACTCTGTGCGAGGTATAGAAGCAACAAGAATTCCTCTAATCTTGTGATGTTTCTTGTAAAGCTTCTTCTGAGCAGGAGTGTGTTTCTTTCTATCAATAGCAGCTCCTTCTTCATCAAGGGCCAAGTCACCAACACCATCTTTAAGAATATCTCATAGTTCATCATTTAATCCCATGATGTGACTATACATATTGGTTTTCCACCAGGAAAATTCTTCAGGATTTCCATTAAACCTTGGAGCTTTGCTGGAGTCAAACTTCTTATCATCAGAAGTACCATAATCATAATAATATGAATTGTTATTCTGACTAGAACTATTACTATTAGCAGATGCCATGTTTTTCTCATATCTTTATCTGTTACACTATTAACTGCTTAAGACAGCAGACAAAGGCTCTAGATACCAATTAAAGGTGAGAAAAACACAAGAATACAGGGTTGAATTGTGTTTTCTTTTTCTTCTTCTAAAACTGAATTCACTGTTCAGAACCTGATAGAGTTCAGCCTCTGAAGTAGTGTTCAGAGTCTAGTTGCAGCGGATAAGTAGAGAGAGAGAGAGAGAGAAAAGACACAATGCAATTTATAGTTGTTCCTTCCACAATCCGGAAGTAGTCCACTCCCTCTTGCACTTCCAAGGAGAGTTCACTAAAATCAATATATGATTACAACTGCTCAAGCCTATAAGCAAGAGACTTCAAACTACTCAAGCACAACTGCAAAGGATTTCCTATGCTCAAGCACAACTGCAAGAGACTTCCTATGCTCAAGCACAACTGCAAGAGACTTCTATTCAAACAGAATTACAAAGAAAATTGTTTGAGGTTGAACACTTGATATACAATCAGTGGTGTTCACAATACAAATCAGATACAGACTCTTAAGACTCTAGAATTTCTAAGATATGAAAGTTGTTAAGAAATTCTAAGTGAACTTTGATGTGAAATAATTTCAGCAGAGGTTTGACACTTGTAAAATTGTTGTGAGTGTCTTTTTCAATCTTCAAGTCTTCACTCCTTTATATAGAGGTGTGAAATGAACGTTATAAAGTGTCAGCACATCAAAAAGAGTCGTTGTTGGAGCTTGATCAAATCACCAATGATTTGTTATATGATATGCTTATTGTCCTGTGAAGGAACAATTTCAAATTCATTCCAAGAGTAGAGAGACACCATCGTTGATATAGCTGTTATGGTGTACTATTGCAGACATGAATAGTGGAGTAGTGGTTGTACAGTTGTACTATGTCCTTTTTCTGCGTTCTTTAGTGGATAAGCATCCAATGCCTTCAAATTCCTCTGAATTAGTCGTTGCTTCGGTCTTTCATTTCTTCTGCAATCCCATGCATGAGAATAACAACATTTAACAACTTGAATATTCCATTCTTCAGCTTCTGATGATCTTCAACTTCTGATGACGTCAGCTTCTGATAGACTGCTTCTGATGAACAGCTTCTAATGACGTCAGTTTATGGTAGACAACTTCTGATGAACTGTTTCTGATGAACTTCAAATGCTATCTTTTTCAAACTCTATCTACTCAAGCTTCCATTTTGTAAATTCCATTGTTATCATTTGTTCTTCCAGAACCTATACTTGATTTATAAAGACATCAAATTTTTGTCTATGGTCCTGCACATTTGAACAAATATTAGCATATCCAATTGACATTTTTTAATACCTTGTATCATCAAAACTCAAAGAGTAATGTTAAACACATTTTGTTCCAACATACTACACACTTAACCGTCAAATAACGAATAATTATCAACTCTAATTAATTACCACAACCCACTAGTAACTCAGTAAAAATAATTATTCCCACTTAAAACACTAAAAATAATTCTCGTAACCAAAAGACTATTTTACCCTTGCTCATTAAATGACCAAAATAACCCTGAGTCTAGAATGACTAAAATACTCTTGTTAAGCCAAAATCCACTAATCCTGGATAAAATACACACAGAGACAGATAATCACATACAAATACATATAAATACTCGTAATAAATAATTATAATAAATCTAGGGAAAAATCAGGCTGTTACAGAGGGAGTATAATATATTGAACTCAGAATGGTGAAAGTAGTATTAATTAAAGTTATAATTGAAAAGAAAAATTGATATTGTATTGAAAAGTGAAATATGTCAATATTCTTGGACAATACACCCTCCTTGTACCCTTTTCTAAAAAAAACTCTATTTTTTAGATTTATTCAATAAATGATGTATGTGGTTTATAATATAAGTTGCATACATCATTTATTGAATGTACCTAATAACCACATACATCATTTATTAAATATACCTAAAATGTAGACTTTTACTTATAATTGTGACCAAATAATATTTTTTTATTTTACAGATGACTCAATTATTATTTGACGGAAGGAGTAACATAGGAAAACAAGTAAAAAGTTATTCTCGTAAATAGTACTCTCTCCGGTCTCAAATGTAAGCAACTTTTCACTTTTTATATTCATTTAATAAATGATGTATATGTCATATACATCATTTATTAAATGAATATAAAAAGTGAAAAGTTGCTTACATTTGAGATCGGGAGTATTGCTCATATTTTTGGCCTCATTTGATTTATTTAAGCATTCCCTTCGGTGAGGGGACCAATCGATGGCTTTCTGTACTTTCTGATTGGCTTAATTTAGCCACCAACATTACAAGATAAATACCGCCTTCTCTCTCTCTCTCTCTCTCTCTCTCTCATAAGATCTTCCTTTCTTTCACTCTTTTCAAAAGCAAATCTAAAAGCTTCTTTCTTCACTTATAGCATAGCATCCCTTTTTATTTATCCCTATCTTTCCTTGTCCCTTTCACTTTGATCTCTCTGTTTTTATCTATCTCAAAACAAACAAACACCATAGCCACCTCTTCTCTTCTTTGAATTGCGTGCAAACTCTCTTGCTTCTCTTACAAGATCTTATCTCACCCCTGCTTTGTTCCTAAGCTGAAAAACTTTTTTCAATGATTCTCTGTTTTCACATATAATGGTGACCCTTTTAATCTTTTTACAGTAACATTATTTATATTTACATATAATAATGGATTCTAATAGTAATACTCATCAACTCAAACAACAGAACCAATCCAATTCTTCTGGTTTGCTTCGTTTTCGTTCTGCACCTAGTTCACTTTTTTCAAATCTAACACCTTCTGCTGATTCTAATAAAGTTACTAAACATTTTTGGAATGGTTCTGAATCAGAGAGATTTGTGAGTAACGATAATAATAATATTTCTGGTTTAACTTGTTCTAAGGAAATGAATTCTGGCTATGGTGCTGGTGGTTCTGGTTTGCCACCTCATTATCCTAGACATGGTTCTACTTCTACTTCAAGTTCTGCTATGGATGGTTCTTTTGGATTGGTTGGTTCATTGGGAATGGATCAAGAAACATCACATGATAAGAGTTTTGGTTCAAATCTTCTTAGACAGGGTAGTTCCCCTGCTGGTCTTTTCTCCAACATTTCCTTTCAAAATGGTAATATGTTTTATGTTGTTATTTTTAGTTGCAGGGTGTTCTTTTGGAAATTTTAATGTTGTTTCTGTTTTTTGGATTTAACTATGAAACTTTTTCATAAATACTTACTATTTATGGTCCTTAAATAGTGCATCGGGGGCACTCGTTAACATTCCTCTAATATTAATGATGATATGTGTACTGGCTTATGAGTTCAACTATGAAACTTTGCTTTTTTATGAGTGAATTTTTGTTGTAGGGTGTTCTTTTGGAAATTTTAATGTTGTTTTAGTTTTTTGGATTCAGCTATGAAATGAAACTTTGCATTTTTATGAGTAATAATGAGAATATTGCTACTTTGGTTAATGAAGTTAATTGCAATCACCTATAAGGCTAGAAATTGTGGTATGTATGAAAATGGAAGGAAAAAAAAATGATTATGATGGGGACATGTACAATTTATGGTAGTAGTTTAGAATTTAATGATTCAATTTGTGGATAAAATGACATGCCCTTATTCTTATCTCACTTGAAAATTAAATGGTAGTTGCCTAGTTTGAATTGAGTGAATCTCAGTTTTAGGTTGAAAGAAGTAGTTTTTTTTTTTTGTGGAAGTTATATTTTCATTAATAGGATATGGAAGGGAATTGGTGAAGGGTATGAATGATTTCAACCACTTATGCTTTAATTTCCATTTTTGTCATCCTACATGAGCTTTTATGAATTGATCGCGAATTGGGACGAACCAATTCGCAGAAGTACTAGGAGTTGGTATGCGAGTACAAGTTCGCGGTTCTCTGGTGAATGCGGCGAATTATGTGATTAGCTTACCTTTTGGATACATTTGTATTAAACTGCAATTGAAAATTCTTAAATGTTATGGTAAAACATGATATGATATAGTGATATCCCACCTGCATCTTAGGTTGTTAAGACTTTTTTTTTATTTCTATATACAAATGTTAAGTTGGATTTATTCATTCTTAATGGGTATTGATGATAGTGTTTATAAATTGCAGGGTTTTCTACCATGAAAGGCATTGGAAACTATGCCACGGTAAATGGTAGTAACGGCGAACTTAGTCCGTCTATTAACCGATTGAATACTCAGGTTAGCTTCCCTTCAAGAAATGCTTCTTCCTTGGGAATATTGTCACACATCTCAGAAATAGATAGTGAGGACATTGAAGCAACTAGCCCTGATGACGGAGGTAGCAACGGTGATTCTACTCACTATGGCTCTGGATTCCCCTATAGTTCTTGGAACGATACTCAATCATTCACAGAAAATCTCAGTGGTTTGAAAAGAGGGCGAAGCAGTAATGAAAAAATGTTTTCTGATATTCAGGTATGTGTAGGAAGCTTAATTCACTTATTTTGGATTTCAAGTAAGTTTCAATTCTTGTTGTTGATACGAATAACTTGTTTTACTCATTAGCGTGGAGGTCTTGGAAATCAAGTTCATACATTATCGCATCAGTTGAGTTTACCAAACACTTCATCTGAGATGATTGCTATGGAGAAGTTGTTTCAGTTTCCAGATTCTGTTCCGTGTAAAATTCGAGCGAAAAGAGGCTGCGCTACTCATCCTCGAAGCATTGCCGAGAGGGTATGATTTTGTTTAAATGCAGTAATCATAACTATATTGAATGAAGCTTTTGCATAAAAAATAATTGAGGGATAGAATGAAGATATTATTTAGACTATGTTGAATTCATGAAGTGTTTTGTAAATGATGATTTGAAGAAGTAACTATTTTCAGGTAAGAAGAACTAAGATCAGTGAAAGAATGAGGAAATTGCAAGAGCTTGTTCCAAACATGGATAAGGTACAGATTAGACACATCAATTTTGTTTGACTTTGGAACATATTGAATAATTAATTAATTAATTAATTAATTAATGGTATAGTTGTGTTTGGAGGTTGACATTTCTTCATGTTCTTGGCAGCAAACTAACACATCAGACATGTTGGACTTGGCTGTTGATTATATTAAAAATCTTCAAAAACAATTCAAGGTACATATATAAGGAGAGTTAATTTGGTTTTGGTTTCAATCCCACCCTTACAAGTGAAACGGAAATTTCGTCCCTGAAATTGTAACTATCGATCAAATTTATCTATAACTTTTATGAATTAGCAATTATGTCGTTGAAGTTGTATCACGTCAATCAAAACAATCTGTCTATTAGGTTCAAGCGTTAGACAACATCGTGTGGCCCTTAAATGATGATGTGGAATTTCATGTGGACTATCACATCTTTATTTAACGTGTCACATTATGTTGTCTAATAGCTAAACGACTATTTGTTGTGTTGCGAATTTCAAGGATGAATTACAAATTCATAAAATTTGGGGATGAATTTTACGGATAGCTATAATTTCATAAATGCTTATTCATTTCACCCTTAACTGGTTAAATTTTACACTCCTTTTTCTATTACTTGCAGTCCCTGAGTGATAAACGAGCAAACTGCAAATGTATGAGGATGCAGAAGGCAGATACAAATCAAATTACTTGAAAAATATTTTTTTATGCAACAAAGAAGCTAATATATAAATGCTACTGTATTATGTTTTTGTTGAGTGTGACCCTGAATACAAAGCATGTAGGTCCTCACCACAGCAAAAAGGTTCTTTAGATTAAAGTGGTTTTAATCACAGAGCAATAAAATCCAATAGTATTTATTTATATTGGTAATTTTGTATAGGAAAGTACTAATAAATGTTTTACTCTAATGTATCGTTTTTTTATTTATATATTTAGCAATTAAATGTGGAAGATTTAGATTTAGATATAGGATTTAGCATGGATGTTGTAAATTAGATTGGGATGAGGCTGATAAATGAATTTAGTTTGTTTCAAGGAGAAAATTAATTTAGTTCTCTCTATAAAATTAAGATCTAATTTGGTAGTTTAAAATTGGACTGGTTTTTTTAATTTGTTTGTTCTTTTAGGGAACGATATGCAAGCTTTTTTTTTTGTATTTTTGTGGTGGTCGGGATTTAAAGTTCGGACATTGTATATATTATGTATTGTCCCTACCAACTGAAACAAGTTCACGAGGATGATATATAAGCTTCTAAATATACAATGATAGTAACATAGATTAATATATAAAATTAAGTAATATGTTTTCATAAATCATTTGTATCGAACCTATTAAAACACAACAATATTCTACCAAAAAAAAAAAACACAACAATACATTGGTTCGAGTATAACAAGGTTTGGATCTTTTACGCAATGTCTCAGTTCGGATTTTATAGATGCTGAAAATGGAATCTGGATTCTCTACATTTACGTTTCTATGTTTTTTTTTATAAAAAAAACGTCATCAATATTGTTCTTTTATTATTACACTTCATACAAAACTTAATTTTAAATTTTTCAATTAATTATTAAATTTTCTTTAAATGAAATTATATATCGAATTTTCTAAATCTAATTATCAATATCATAATTGAAAAATAACTTCCAAAATAATTATCAATAATAATTATCAATTTTAGTCAAAAAAATTTCTATACGGACAATTTACATATACATGTTTTTTTAATAATACATTTAAATGAATGTTATTTAATGATTTTTTATTTTATTTTTGTTATTAACCTAATTGCTGTCGGACACTAAAATAAACACATGTCAAGATAAAATATAGTGATCTCGATTCAAATCCCAAATTCTACATAAAATGTTTTCAAAAGAACAACAAAAAATATATATTATACAAAAAAAAGGGAGACAAGATGATAATTTTATTTTGGATCTGTGAAAAATTTATTTTGAAAAATTGAATCTTCTCATATTTGAATCAAACATAAAAGGAATATGTCCATTATCTCACTATATTCGGTGAATATAATCCGATCCAAATCTTTAGAAAAGGAAAACTATTAATTTGTCATGTTCTTATTAAATGATGCATGGCAAATGATGGAGATGATATAAGCTGTTTTTGCCCAAAGTAGTTGAGTTGCATACTACGACCTGCAAAATGTTGTCATTGATGACTTGTTCGATAAGGAAAAGGTTGGCGCCCGCCTTTATTTATGACGTCCAACTGGAACATATTTCAACATTTCATGATTTTCTTGTGCCATCCAACCTTATCCTATATTCCCCACCACTTTCCACCTCAAATAGTGAATAAACAAAAGGAGAACACATGAACCATGTCATAGTCATAATCCCGAGTGGGAAACTTTCTCTTTTTTAAACTAATTCATTTTCTTTTGACGGTAAATATAAATGGGTCATTTTAATACATCAAAGATGTGAAAAATGCTAGCCTATGTCCTTATGATACACGTTAAAAGATGAATTTGCAAACAAATTAACAACATCCAGATAAATAGCATAAAATGGCAAAGTATATATAAGCCTATAAATATTACTATATTCAAGTCTCTGGAATATCCAGGTCACTAGACCTACAACGTTGATGACACAAAAAGTTATTGATTGACTCTGCACAGGATTGAAGGTGATCTGACAATCTGAAACAAACAAACACCTGAATAAGAGTTTGGTCTTCTGTTAGTGATGATCATGTCTTGATAATCCATGGTAGGTTTGTTCCGTCAAATGAAGAGTTTTATTTATGTAATGTTTATGCCTTTTGAACTTGGTGCGAAGTAATTGTTTTGGGAGTCTTTGTCCATTCGGCTCCAATCTTTGATGGGGAAGAAGGTGTGCGTGTGCGGTGATTTTAATGTCGTTCTGTGTGTGGAGGAGAGAAGATCAATTCGAACATCTTATAGCTTGTTGGATCATGTTCCCTTTAGTCATTTTATTGATGAAAATGATTTGGTGGATTTGTCGTTATGTGGCCGTAATTATACTTGGTATAAAGGTGATGGTTTGTCTATGAGTCGTTTCGATAGATTTCTGCTCAATGAGGAGTGGTGCTTAGCTTTGCCGAATTGTATGCCAGTGGCTCAAATGAGGGGTTTATCTGATTATCGCCATTTGTTGTTGTCGGCTGATGAGGAAAATTGGGGTCCAAAGCCATCTCACATGTTGAAATGTTGGCAAGAATTTCCTTGTTACAAACAGTTTGTCGTAAATCAATGGAGACAGGGAGATCCTTTATCCTCGTTTCTTTTTTTGTTGGTTGCAGAAGGTATGAACGTTATTGTAACGCCCTAATTGTTAATTATTTATTTCTGATTTGTTTAGAGTCTTTCATATGATTTTAAATAATTATTGTTGAGTATGTGGTGTGTTATATTTTATTATATGATTTAT
>Ga0315915_1002373_pt1 | contig 23726 bp, 23 predicted proteins | sample MpolbnodulesMG_FD_207738 | JGI IMG/M metagenome (GOLD analysis project Ga0315915, IMG submission 207738) | Medicago polymorpha root nodule microbial communities from Los Angeles, California, United States - branched nodules | ecosystem: Host-associated > Plants > Roots > Nodule | place: USA...
CCTCCCTTGTAAGTTAACCACGTTAATCTCCAATTAACGGAAGTTAGAGTAAGTCAAACCGCTTCTTCTACAATAAGCATACATAACTCACTTGAGGTTCAAGACTGCAATTCACACTGGCGATGGTTCCTCCATAAAATTAGTCTGTGGTTTTGAAGTTGGAAGAGGCTACAGGTATCCATAATAGAGAGGAAGATTATTTATCTTTTTAAGTCAATATGAATGGATAAAAAAAAAATATATATATTTTTTAAATTTGGTATCTGATTCAAGGACCGACTAATCCAAAGGGACCAATCCTCCATTCTAATAACATATATATACTTATTATTAATGATGAGGGAATTGACACTGCTTTATTCTTTAAAAAGAAAAGGAAAAATCATTATATGATCAACAGGTACAAGATGCACACAAATTGTTTCGTAGGTGCAAATCAAAAGCAATCGGATATAGGAAAAAGAATATCTAAAAAAGAATCCATGATACCATATATAATCCTTGTTCAAAATAACTATCTCAATTCTCAGCCTTTTAAAATTCCAGCAACCTCGCTTCGCGCCATATCAAGATACATTGGCCATGGAGTATATTACAGGGAATGTTAAAAAAAGAGAAGGTTGGTACATATTGGCAGCGGAGTAGTGTGAATATTGAATCACAATGATCACAGTGAAGTAGAGTTGTTGTGTCATGGTAGAAGGGGATTAGAATTGTATAAACAAATTAGGAAAATTGATGTAAATTGATATTAAACGGTGTTAATAGAGGGGAGGTGAGTGTCTTTATTAAAATAGAGGGGGTTTATGTGTTGTTTAAGAAAACCTCAGGAGAGGTTAGTGTAATTTCCCCTAATTAAATTACCCTTCTTTAATCTTTGCAAAAAAACAGAAAAATAATTTGGCATGAACACAATGTGCACTTTCAGGATGGAAAATCTAAATCTGAAACACCATAGCAGCCAAGCTAAAATTATTGGCACAGTGGTCTCTATTGCAGGGGCATTAACTGTGACATTATATAAAGGGATACCATTGATTAGTGATGCCTTTCGAAATATAGAAATTGGAGCAAGTGGAATTCACATTTCAGCTAAATCAGACTGGATACTTGGTGCTTTTCTTCTTGCAACTGCTAGCTTTTGTCTTTCTGTTTTGTATATTGTCCAGGTAAATAAATCTTTTCGAATATTGCACAACAAAGGTTTTAAATCGTAGTTGCAGTTGGGCGTTAGATATAATTATTTGTAGGTGTGGGCATGTTCAGAAACCGAACCGAATTGTTGAAATGGTTTGGGAGTTAGATATAATTTATATGTAAACATGGTTGACGTAGATTTTTGTGTGAACCAGGTATCCACTACGTGCAACTGCAGAGAGATTGATATTTTTAAAGCATGCATACATTGCACTTACCTTGCAGCAAATTGGGAATTTATTTAATTTTTCTTTTTCCACATATATACAGACTTGGATTATAAGGGATTATCCTGAAGAGCTAGTGGTAACAAGCATTTGTTGCAGCATGGTGGTAATTCTATCTGCAATTGTAGCTCTCATTGCAGAGGGAAATTCAAAAATTTGGATTCTCAGACCTGATAGGGAGTTGGTAGCTGTGTGTTATTCAGTAAGTACAAACTTTATTGTTTTAAGAAAATTAAGAACATATTAAATAAAATAAATTTAATTTATATGCAAAGTCATTAATGTTTTTATACATACATCTAATCATATCTTTCTCTCGAAAAAAATAAACTAATCATATCTTATCATGTTGGTATTTATGTGTGTGTGTATATAGTTGGTAAATTATGAGCAAAATGACATCAAAGAGAATAGGAAACTAAACTCTTATCATTTGTCTTTTGTTCATATATATTATTTAAAAGGGGGGAAAAATATGAGAATTTAGTCTTTGAACCGAGGATAGTGTAATTTGATTTGATGCATGTGTTCAATTGTACATTGTCATTGCATAGATATTAATCAATTAAGAACAAAGTGACACCTTTTTCTTGGTCGCCATGTTATTGATGTAAATTATGCACATGTAATTAATCTTTGTTGAAGAATTTGCAAGATCACCTCTTAGAGGATATCTTCTTTCAACTATGTTTTTTTACATCCACGATTTTTTAACCTAGACCTAAATCTGAGTCCGATTCTACTTGAACTAATGTAAAGTTGGTGTACTGAATAAAGGCATTATTGACAAGAAATGTATCACAACTTTAAAAACGGTATTTATGAATTATAATTTAACCAATGTGGAGACTTTGTGGTTGTTTCATTTATAGGCAATTTGTGTGGTATCAATGAGGAGTGTTGTATACACATGGGCATTCCGTAAGAAAGGACCAATATATGTAGCTATGTTCAACCCATTAGGAATGGTCATTGCACTTGGCATGGGTGTAATATTTTTGGGAGACAGTCTTTATCTTGGAAGGTAAATAAATACATTTCATTAAAGAACAAAACATTTGTTAGAAATAATCTAAATGATGTATTAATTCAATACTAGCATTTTCATTTTAAAATTTGTTTTACTTATTGTTGCAGCATGATTGGAGCTGCTATAATAGCCATTGGATTTTATGCTGTTATGTGGGCACAGGCTCAAGAGGAACACACATCATGTGAAAATAAATTTCCCCCTCTGTTGTCAACCAAAATAGATGTCTAGACGACTTTGATTTTGTAAGGTGGTAGGGTATGCTTCACATTGATAAAATTTATGAGTTGTGCTAAACGTGTCCGTAATAGAAGCCAGTGTCAATATTTTTTATGCATGTTAGTGTAATTTGTTTATTAACAACCAATAAGAAGTGTACATTAATGGATTACTCAATAACAACTTTTAATTTGATAGTAAGACAACTACAATTTAATATTTATAATGGATTCTAAAATATATATCCAAGTTTCTTTTAAAAGGAGTACTTTAGTAATATGTACCTTTTTAATTAATCAAAATATCTACTTAGTCTTATTAAAAAGTCAAAACTAAAGGTAGGATTAGGATATTATGTGTAAATATTTTTGGAGGAAAATTATCATATTTGTTTTCCCTGTTTGGAAGCTACAATTTGGTGTCGTTTACTCTTTATTTGTCATTTATTGAACTTCAAATTATCAAGACTTCTTTTTTAATAATCAAAGAGGGGGTTTTGTAATGTTTTATCAAGACCTACAATTTGTAATGTTCTCTATATTTGAGTCAGTAATTCTAATTTTTTTAAAACATAGCAATTTTAGGGGGTTTTTAAAGTAATTCAAGAAGCAATCATGCAAATTGGCAAATCAAGAACATCTGAAGAATTGTGACAACTTAGGAAAACCAAGAATGAAGATTCAAGAGACCTCAGAAGACTTACAAAAGGGAGGAATTTTGTTCCCGAAATTCAGAGGCAAGTTATTTGAAGACGAAGACCTAAAATGACGGAAAATCGGAGAATTGGTCCCAGGAAATAGATGTTATGCGCCTAGGGCATGGAAATATGCCTAGTGCATAAATTTCCCAAACCATGCGCCTAGTGCATGCAAAATGGGGCACTCATATGCGCCCCGTGGATGCAAAAATGCGGGGCGCAAGCGTCTTTTCCTGCTTATTGTGTGGGTAAAGCCCGCACTTTTAACCCAAACTCAAGTAGAAACTCTCACTATAAATACTAGTCTTCCTCGTTCAGAAATTCTCGTTCAGAACTGTGGCAGTTCAAGAGGAAGGCAACTTTCGAGCTTCAGGAGAGTTTCTATCTTCTCCTTGATTTTCTAGGGTATGTTTTTTTCTTTAGTAATTTGTTTTAAGTTACCATGTGTAACTAAATATTTTTTTGTTAGAGTTCTAAGATGAACCTTTGTTTATTTTTGTTCGATATTTATAATATAATATGTCGTTTATTTTATTTATTATTTTGTTCGCTATTAAGTTCCTGATGAGTTATTTATTTCAAAGAAGCATAACCCTAGATTAGGTACTTAGGTTGTGACAGGACCTAACATTGCTACTACTATCTTGTTGCTTATATCTTGATATTATAACATTATACTAGTAACTATCTGTCTAGGAAGTAAGTGATTATTAACTAGCGAAAGATACTGAAAGAGAGTTGACCCTAGTTGTAGGTACTTAGGAGGTGAGATTACTAAGACTGAGTGGTCCTCTACCGAACCTAGGATGTAACTGGTTAGTAATTAGGGAAACAAACATCTCCAGGGAATAAGGCTTTATCGAACCATTCTCTTGAAACTCTTAGTAAGGTAGACGAGATAGGGCTGCCCATTTGTAGGACTACTAGGAGCGTAGAGAGGGTGTGCTATGAGTGTCCTAAGATTCATAAATGGGCCGACCTAAGGGAACATTGACCTTCATTGCATGGGGAAACACTGGAACGTGAATTTAAGTTTATGTTTCAATTACCTTTGAATTAATAAGAACGTGCACGAAAGGATCACCGTGCGATCAACAGGTGCAGTTAGACATTGGATGGATAAACCTAGATCAACCGAGATAGTATAGACCCCTCAAGTAACAATCACCGTGCGATCAGCAGGTGAAGCTTGACAACCGACTAGGTTAGACCGTCCCAACGACCTTATCACGTGTATAGTCTACCTAAGATAAATAAATGCAACATATATGTTATTTAATATCCAACAATATAAACAGGGGGGATTCGAAGAATCCTAACCGCTGTTTACTTTTCTGCAACAAAAAACAAGTAAACTTGCTTTGTTGCAAATAGATAAAAATTGCAAGACTTCTAACCCTTAACTTTTATATCGTTAAACTTACAAAAATAAGTAACGAGAATTGTTTGGACGAAACGACAATCCATGTGGATACGATACTCTACTTATCACTTTACTACTTGGTAAACGATTTGGTACACTTGCCATATCCGACCATCAGTAACACACTCCAATATCCACCTGCGCCAAGTCAAAGGAAAGTTCATTTTAGCCATAACCTATTTGAGGAAGCCCCAGTCCACGGAATCAAACGCCTTCTTAAAATCCACCATAAAAAGAGTTAATTCTTTCTTAACTATTTTCGCTTCATCCACAATTTTGTTTGCTATCAAAATACCATCAAGAATTTGTCTACCCTTAATAAAAGCTGACTGAGCTTTAGACACAATATTCCCAACAACTATTCTCAACCCGTTGGCCAACACTTTGCAAAGAATTTTATACAGACTATTAATTAAAGAAATTGGATGAAAATTAGCCACCCGCTAAGGACTCACTTTTGAAATCAGAGCAATGAAAGTACTATTTACCCCTTTGGTTAATTTACCATTGTGGTGGAAATCAGCAAATCAACCTTCAGCGGATCCTAAAGATCTTTGATGTAACCAAGTTAATGCCATCCTGACCAGGACACTTAAAGTTGTCGCAATTCCATACTGCTGCTTCTTTAATCTCTTCTAATATGAAAGGCTTAATAAGGTCACCCCCATCCACATCAGATATGGAATTAAACGATAGTTCTCTTATCACATGCTTAACATGCGGCACCCTTTTAAAATGATTTTGAAAATGGTGGAGGATAGCCTGTTGCACCCTGTCCACCTCTTCAATCTGTGCATCCTCCACAAACAAAGAAATAATAGCTTTCGACCGCTGTCTTAAGGAACATAATACCGTGGAAAAAAAATTAGAATTTGCGTCCCCCTCCTTCAACCAGTTAATTCTAGATTTTTTTCCACTGCATACTATCATGTAATTTGGAAAAAGCCATAATATAAGCTGATATAACTCATACACCTCATCCTTCTCCAAATTTCGAACCTCCCTCATATCATCCAAAACGGTCGACAAATCTTTAGCAACCCAAATCTTGCTTTTTAAATTATGAGTATGATTCAAATGCCAATTCTTAAAACTCGCCTTTAACATCTTGTATTTTCATTTTAACACAAAGCCACTCCACGCAAACACCTGATAAGACTGCAACTATTCCTTTACATAATCAGCATACCCTGGTAAATCCGCATAACATTTCAACATTCTCTGCGATATCGGCCCCCAATTCTCCTCATCAATGGTTAGAAGAATCGGACAATGATATGATAAACTTCTCGGGAGAGCAGCTTGAATACAATTTGTTAATAAGGAAACCCAAACTTTTGATAGTAAAAAACGGTCAAGCCTACTCATCGAAAAGCCATATGCACGGTACCAGGTGAAATTGCGACCACATAAAGGTAAGTCAATAAGAAAATTACCATCAATGAAAATATTAAACGGGGAAAAATCCTCGTTACTACTAACCAGCATTCAGCTTCGCCGTTCCTCAGTAGAACAAAAAATTAATCAAAGAACAAAAAGCTGAACCTTGGAGAGTTGAACCTTTAATTTGAAATTCTTAAAGAGTGTTTTTAGGATATTCGTTAGGAAGACTCATTTTCATTATTATTTTAAATAGATAAAATGATAAATAACCTTGAGCTTCACACATATAAGTAGATGGATCGAAATTCTAACCCTTGTCGCATTGTCCAATCTATCGATTTTAACATTTCTATTAGCGGGGCTAGAGTTGAGGACAAGGAAAGCCAGATATTATTGAAGTAAGAAGTGAGAACAAACAAATAGAGACAAAAAAAATGGTGAGCAAAGGAGCAAGTGTAACCACAAGTAGTGTGAGACTGCCGTGCACGGATTAATTTTTGTAAATTAAATACATTTTAGATTTTAAATTATGTAAAATTATACAAACAATATACAAAATTAAAATTACGAAAATTTATGATAACATTTAATCATTACAGTAAATTTAATGGGAATTGTTTGATAACGAGTGTCTTTAGAGTCAATTGTCTCAATTTTTCATGATCCTAAATAGGGGAATATGTCACAAAGTTTAAGTTTTGTTATCTTCAGCATACCAACTACTTTCATCGAGTTTTTCCGACTCTTTATCCTAGCTTTTTACGATAGCATTATTTCAACCAAATCGTATTTTATACTTATATGGCTACCTAATATTGGATTTCATTGATATGTTCCTTTTATCAATACTCAACTTTTCCTTCCTTAAAAAAAATCAATACTCAACTTTATCAGGCGGAATACAACTCTATTGTTACTTTTGTTCTATTTACAACATAATTATACACAGAAGTAGAATAGAAGATTTTATAGCTACAAATAGAACCATGTTACAGAAAAAATATTTTTCTAATCTTTTTATCAGAGAATATTTTTCCCATCCTTGTGGAGCACTTGTTGAGATGCCATTGCCTTGTACATGGAATATTATAAAGTATTGATATTTTATATTCTTCTTTTGATATTTTATGAAAGTAATTGGTTATCATCTCAATTAATATTAATTAATTAGATGAGCCGGAATTTTTGACTGGATAAGACAAGCAAACTATAGGAGGAAAGCAAGATATTTTTTTATTCTTTTAAGGTGTGTTTGTTTCAAGTTATATTTGTAGATTTTTAGAAATAAAATGATATAAATATATATGTTTATGTTTGTTATAAGTTTATTAGATTTTATTTCCGAGTAAAAGATGTTCATGGAATTGAAAAAATTCAAAAAGAAAATATGGGAATAAAGTTTCCATGAAGATGATAATAAATTTATGAGTAACTATCTATTATAACCCCTAATTTTAAGATTTCAAAAAATATTATAATCTTAATCAAACATCTTTTTCTAAATACGTTGCAATAAAATTTTAAGGGAATGTTATTCTAAGGAATAGATTTGGTAAACTTAAAATAAACATACCCGCAGATAAATAAAATGATAGATAATCATTGAGCTTCACACATATAAGTAGATGGGTCGGGATGCTAACCCCGACCGCATTGTCCGATCTAATAATTTCATTTTTTTATTATCGGGCTACAGTTGAGGACAAGAAAAGCCGGATATTATCAAACTAAGAAGTGCGAACAAGCAAATTGAAGAAAAAACACTAGAAGCCAGAGAGAAAAGAAAATGGTGAGTGAAGGAGCAAGTGTAACAGCAACAATGATTGCAGCTCAATTCGTTGATGTGGGTGGTGATACTCTAATGAAAGCAGCCACAAAAGATGGAATGAGTATTTTTATTTTCATTGTTTATTCAAACCTTTTGGCTCTTTGTTTTCTTCTACCATCCACTCTCTTCCACCATAGAAAAAGAGCTCCTCCTCCAATTTCAACATCAATTTTCTGCAGAATATTTGTTTTTGGTTGCCTCAGGTATGAACAAAGCTAGGACCAAATTAATTAACATAGTATATAAATTATTATTATAAGGATTTGAATTTGGCAAAATAAAGTGATATGGAGCTACATGTGCAGAACTGCAACTCAGACGTTAATGGCTTCTGGAATTAGATTCAGTTCTCCCACGTTGGCTTCAGCTATGGTTGATATTGTCCCTGCTTTTACCTTCATACTTGCTATAATTTCAAGGTTTGTTGTTTTTATTTTATGGTTGAAATTACAAGGTTTGTTCTTTTTTTTTATTAGAATGCAATTACTTGCATCATAGAGTCAGCAACATAAAATATATTTTATACTATTTTTTAATACATTTTTTTGGTTTGGATTGGGGATCCGGATTGTTATTATTGTTTAATGGCGGGACCTGGATAATTAAATTTAGGGTTAAATAAGTTTTTCGTCCCTATAAATATAACGAATTTTGATTTTAGTCCCTATAAAATTAAACTGAATGTTTTCATCCTCATAAAAGTTTTTATTTTGTTTTTTGTCCTTAAAAAGATATAATTTTGACGTGTTTTTGACATTTTTTGAACAAAATATGAATATATAAATGTCGAATATAATAAACGGACATAACATGGATACAATTTGAACATAAAAGAGTCATAATTTTGCCATTTATATGAACATAAAATGACCATTAAGGACGAAAAACAAAATAAAAAAATTTGTGAGGATGAAAACATTCAGTTTAATTTTTTAGGGACTAAAATCAAAATTCGCTATATTTATAAGGACGAAAAACTTATTTAACCCATAAATTTAAGAAGAAAAAGTTATAGTGGTTTTATGCCTATCTCTTTTATACTAGTTTCTCTCAATTTTTCTCATAATTTTATATTTATCTTTATATATCTAAATGTTAAACACTATTGCAAGCAACTCTAATAACCCTAATCTTGCCCTTTTTGATTAGGTTAAAAAAGTTTTATGAAAAAAATTTCTTGGTAGGAGTTGAACCAGGTTAAGAAGAACATCTTTAATAGTTTTTAAAATTATCATTGAACCCTAATCCGTAGATTAGCTACTCTCTCGGTGGGTAGCTTGTCTTTTCTCGATTGGTACTGAGTTTTATTGTACTGTTATATTAATTTCTAGTTAATTTTCTTGGTTGTGGGACATCTTTTTTTTAAGAGTTGTATTGACCTTTGTAGTTGTACTACTTTCCAGTTTCTTTGGTTGTGGCCTTGTGGGACATCTTCTTCTTCAATTCGGCAAGAAATATTTGCCCACCTTAGTTGACTTTTACTAATGAACTTTATAATATTGGATTTGACATAATAGGATGAATAAATTAAATACATATACATCATTTTCCTTCTGTCCTAAATTGTAAAAAAAAAAAAACCAAATCACATTTATTAAGAAAATTAAAACATAAGAATTTAGAATAGAGTTTTTTGTATATTTTTTTAATAAATTTCATGAGAAGATGTAAAAACAATTTTCATTGACTATTGGTTATGGAGAAAATGGAAAATAGAGAAAATTGGATGTAATTTGTATTTTTTTTAAAAAAACAAGATTAAATAGGGTAAAAGTTTTTTTTTTTTTTTTGCTTACATTTTGTGATAAAGAAACTAAGTTATTTTTGCTTACATATTGGGATGGAAGAAGTATGTTTCACACAATAGGGTGAACAAATATTATTTTTAAACAAATGATCTTCTATTTCCCTCTTTGTTGGGGATGAAAATAGTTTCTACTAGAAATAATCAAATTGATTGAAAGAGGAATGAATACTGAAATAAGATTTAGTATTGATTATTCACAATGGTGATTACTTGCTTAGCAAGTAATGGCTTTATCTAACAAACTAAAGTTGAAATCTATGAAAGTTAGTTACATAGCATACATAACTAACTAAACTAAGTTATTTACACGATATACACCTACGTTAATATTACTAATCTTAACATGCTTTCTAAATGCAAATTTTCAAAATCCACAACTCCTAGTTCCTTTCTAAGCTCTAAAAACTGAACTATTTGATAGGCTTGGTCAAGATATCAACAGTTTTATCATTTGTAGGACAATATTAAACAATTATATTGCCCTTGTTAACTTGGTCCCTCCGGTAGGGAAACATGGTTTCAATATGCTTGCTTTTTCCATGGTCTACAAGATTCTTGGTAAGGTTAAATAGCAGACTTATTGTTCATCAACAACTTGACTAGATGCTTCAATTTTTCCATCACATTTTGCAACTAGTTAGATTAACAAACAACTGAGGATCATGCGACATATTCTGCTTCGCAACCAATTGAGAATGCAAATATTGGTTGCTTCTTCGACGACCATGAGATAGGAGCTCTTATAGCTTAAACACATAACTAGTTGTGATCATCCTATCAGTTTTATCTCCACACCAGTTAGCATATGAGTATCCTACTAGATTAAGTTGTTAATCTACTTTACCAATTGGAAATAGGAAACATAATGGTATAACAATTACGTACCTCAAAATTCTTTTTGCACCTTTAAAAGTGAGATTTCAATGAATGGCTCATAAACCTACTTGCCATATCAACTGAGTAGCTTACGTCTAGCCTTCTCTGGGATAGACATCTCAGTGAACATATGAGTTGCCTGAATAGTGTTTGATTAACATTTCTTCATATGTTATCACATCATTTCTCAAATTTGCTTCAGCTGGTGTGATAGTTGAATTTCAATCATTCTTCCCTTTGTTTTCCGCATCCAAAGTTGTCGAACTCGAGATTTTGCTTCATATCTAAAGGGGATAGCAAAATTGAAAATCGTAAAATCGCAAACGAAATCAAGAATTTTACTTAACTACTTTTGTAGGATCGATACGAGATAGCAAAATCGAAATTCATTAGATCTAAATTGAAATCGAAAGACTCTACCAAAATGCCTTAAAGTTAAAGCCCTACATCAAATCACACCAATTCTATGGATCATCCCCATCATATCAACACCTTCATTTTCATCAATCTTGTCATCATCATCATCATCACTACTTCATCACTTCCATTTTCACCTTTATTGTCTGTTTCTTATTGGACGAAATAGAGCTTTCAGAAAGATGACGACAAATGATGGTAACAAAATGGAAACGATTGAAACCGAGCTCAAGATTGGACATGTATCAAAATCCAAAATCATTCAAAATCGTGTGAAAACCTACGATTTTGTAGCAATTTCACGAGTTCATGCGAATTTGTTGCGATTTTACAACGATTTTCATGTTTTTCGACTCTAATATGGATTTGGATCGAATAGGGTGAGCAAAATCACAAAATCCTACGATTTTGAGAACAATGGCCGCGTCATAATTTTTGGATGGAGAAATGTCACAAAGAACTAAAATTGTAAGGACATAATCTAAAAAAAATATATTGCACTAAAATCATATTTAACTCATTATAGGACCAAAAATGTTATTAACCCTTGTTTTTCTTAAAAATATTGGCTAATAGAGGTGAGAAATTAAGAACTCGTCTCCATTCTCTTTTTTCTTATATATAGAGATATAGAAAATTTGCATGATGAGTTAAAAGTATAACAGATGAATCGGTATTGAAAGGCGGCTAAAATTTCTCTATATGGAAAAACATTTCAAAATTTCATTACTATTCTTTAATTCCGTCAAATGCAACAAAAAATAAACTGGCATGAACACTGTGATTTCCACTTTCAGGATGGAAAATCTAAATTTGAAACAACATAGCAGTCAAGCAAAAGTTATTGGTACAGTGGTCTCAATTGCAGGGGCATTAGTTGTGACATTTTATAAAGGGATACCATTGATAAATGATGCAATTCAACATATAGAAATTGGAGCAAGTGGAATTTACCTATTAGGGAAATCAGATTGGATACTTGGTGCTTTCCTTCTTGCAGTTGCATGTTTCTGTCTTTCTCTTTTGTTTATTGTCCAGGTAAACAAACTACTAATATTTGTGATTGTCATGTGAAGAGAACCATAAGTAAATGTGGCCGATGCAGATTTAATTATGGTCGTAGACACACAAAATATTGATTTCGCAGTCTAATATAAAGGTTTTAGATGTCTCTGCAACGACATCACAACCATAATAGTTGTTGCATTTGTTTGAATGTTTCCACAATACGATATCGGTTCACAACATAATCACAACGAATAATTTAGAATTGCAACCGTGCTTTATCATCAATAGGGTAATATAATATATTCATTTTTTTTCCACCTACATATGCAGACTTGGATTGTTAAGGATTATCCAGAAGAGCTAGTGATAACAACCATTTGTTGCTGTTTTGTGGTGATCATATCTACCATTGTAGCTCTCATTGCAGAGGGAAATTCAAATGCTTGGAGACTCAGACCTGATAAAGAGTTGCTATCTGTGTGTTATTCAGTAAGTTTAAGCTTTATTATAATTATAATTGTTATTATTATTAGGCTTAAAAACTTATTAAGGAATTTTAAAACATATTAAAAAAGTATGCATCATAATTTTTTTACATGAAATGTATTGTAACTTAAAAATATGTGTTTTTTTTTATCAAGTAGTCTAGTGGCCAAGAATTCACCTTTATAAGATGAATAAGTGGGGTGTCAGGGTTCGAACCTCAACCCCTGCATATATCTATCATGCGTTGTCCCTATCAGCTGAACTAAACTCATGGAACTGTGTTTTTAATTATTATTTAGCTAACGTGGACATTTAAGTGTGTTCTTTTAGTTTCAGAATTATAAATTGTAGCTGTCTAAATTTTGGTTTTGTGGTTATTCATTTAATAATTTATAGGCAGCTTTTGTGGTATCATTAAGGAATGTTGTAAACACATGGGCATGTCGTAAGAAAGGACCAATATATGTAGCTACGTTCAACCCTTTAAGAGTGGTCATTGCACTTGGCATGGGGGTAATATTTTTGGGAGACAATCTTTATCTTGGAAGGTAAATATAGACCAAAAATTTGTGAAATATAGTTTAAATGATTATTATTCCAAGATTGACTAATTTTTTGTAATTAAAAACTGGTTTAACCTATTGGTGCAGCGTGATTGGTGCTGCTATCATAGTTATTGGATTTTATGCTGTAATCTGGGCAAAGGCTCAAGAGGAACACACAACAAGTGAAAATAACTTTTTGTCATCTTCTTCGACTTCTCTATTGTCAAACAAAAGCATGGATATCTAGGAGGATGTAGACTCTGCTTTTTTTAAGGTAGTAGGTTATACTAAACATAGACAAAATTTATGTTTGATAAATGTAAGAGAAATGTGTATTGCTTAAGGATTGAAGCGGTGTAACCATTCATGAACAAATTCTTTTAAATAGTTGTTTCTATTCATCAAAAGATATAAGTTTTTTTTTTTTTTTTTTTTATAAATAAATAAAATTTTGAGGCAGAAAATAAGTCAGAAAAAGAGATAAAACAACACATTCTTCTGAGTATAAATTATGCTGAAAATAACACTATATCTTTCTATCTTTTCTTTAGTGCATGAGAGAAATTGACAGAACATTATTCTGTAATCTATCATTGATCAATGTGTGATGGACGAAATTGACAAGTGCACCAATTCGTAACAAGTAATAAAGTAGTGAGTTTATCGTTCTCCACAAGTATTGTTGTTCAACTTAGCAATTAGCAAAACTTATTTTAAAGTGTGAAATTAAAAGAGATTTGAATAGGTTTGCAGGGTTTAATTGCACTGCCCAATACAAAATTAGGTTTGTGATTCAAATGATTAACGTTGATTAGGGAATCCTTGAATCCCGCTTCGTATTTGTTGGAATTAACTTAGAAATACAATCATTTATGTATTGTCTACTCATGATTTAAGAAACTAAATTTAGAAATCCTTATTAACCCTAACGACAACATGTGCGGCAAAATAACCTAGTTATAATTACGATGTTACCAAAAGGAAGATTTATAAATTACGAAGTTTTATACTTAAGTTCATTAATTCAAATGAAGAATTAAGCAATTCGAACTTCCATAAACAAAGTATAAATTTCGGGTGTCAATCCTACTAATTCTATACATGTCAATTTTCAAGATTACTGGTACAGATTCTCAATTGAAAAAGCATTAAAAACATGCAAGAACAAATTAAATCGGACACAAGAAAAACATAACAGAATAAAAACTTTATTAATTGAATCCAACAAATAAGAAGGGGTTAATCTTAGAACCCTAACCAAAGAAGTTTAGCTGCTCATAGCAACATACATCATAACAAAACCATAGAAAAATATACCTAGAGATAACAAGATGAGGATGGAATCCTGCCTTGGAACTCTGATGTTTGACCATTCCCTTGAACCACTAGCTTTCTAAATGAATAATAATGTGTGCATGGGTCTCTATTTATAACATATGATTACTTAGGGTTTAAGAGAAGAAAAGTGGGCTTTTTGAACTGATCCAGCTTAGAAAACAAGCAAACTGCCAATTTTGCGTGTGTCTGTGCGTAAGGGCGCTTAACCCTAGGCGTATGGGTGCATGAGGCAGTAGCAAGTGGTGCCTCATGCACATGGGCACATATGCCAGATGCAGGGGAGCATCTAGCAGCCTCTCCTATGTGACTTCTTGTGTTTTCCTCATGTTTTCGATCGTTCTTTCGTCTGGAAACTCCTAGGAACTTGAAATGAATTTTCGTCACTTTGAATTATCTTCCAAAACCTTCTAAGAACCATTGATATTCAATTTCATATCCTTGATCCTTCATGTGATGTCTTGATTTTTCGATTTACACGATTTCTCACTACAAAACACCTATGGAGTTGCATGATCTAGGATAAATGTGAATTACAACGACTCAAGTGAAAACAATACAATATGTTCCTCAAATTATTGACAACACCTCAATTCTTATCTTATTTGTCTTCAATTGCAAATAAAAGTACAAAAAACATTGCAAAAAAGTTCATATGATGTTCCGTCATAACATCCCCAAACTTAAATTGTTGCTTGTCCTCACTAGAAATATACATTTCCAGAGATTTTGCTTAGATTTTAACTCTTCCCACCATCATTAATAACTAGCTTACAAATTCCATGCAAGCGGAACAAACTTAGAGAAGATACTCTTACTTTCAACCACATACAATTCCAAGATACACACATGTACCTCCTAAAGGCAGTGGGGCAGGTCAAGGCATTTGCCACACTGCAGTCGTCATGTGATTGTACCTTGCTATGAGATTGAAGCACTTCTAAACATACATACCACACACACACACACACACATATAGGTCTTTTCAAGGTTATAGCGTGATTGAGGTTAAGGTGGGATATATTTAGGAAAGTAAGCTAACATACATTTTGGAATTAGTTCCTAAGGATTCCCTATTTCACAATATGTGTCACAACCAATGTGTATAAGGAACTAGCTTTCATTCCCGAGCCAGTTCAATTATTTGGGCACTAGTAGAACTACTTATTTAAGAGACCAAACTTTTGTTTTTGTCTCTTGATTTTTTTTTTGTGTAAACCATCATTTTAATGTTTATCTTTATTATTCTTTTTCATTTTTTTTCTTTGATAACCAAGTTCTACTAGTACCCCACCCCAAACTTAAAATGTTGCTAATTTCAAAGAGAAACCCCAAACTTAATTTCAAACCATGACATGTATTTCACTAACCTATTTAACTCCAAAAAGAAATCAAACAGATAAAATCAATAGGGTTCATAACTTGTGGCATGATGCGAAGTCACATAAAAGTAACCAAGAAAAAATTAATGCATGGAGGTTCAACGTGGTTTCGCAAAGGATATATAATCATAATTCAGTGTGGCTTGAAAAAGGCTCTAGTTACCAAAAACAAATGCCTCGTATGTATGACAATACAACCTAAATTTCGAGAAAAAATTGCAATCAAACATGGAACACTCATAATGAAAGAAAAAAAAGTAGAAATAAATTGAAATATATTTGGCTCAGAATCTCACTGGTTATGCTATATGAAATTGTAGTGGTGACTTTTTTTGAGTATCTTCCACAGCAAGCTCCAAAAGTTATCGTTCTCTTGAACTTCGGAAGTAGGCTAGCCCTCAACTAACAATGGTTGGAACAATTCTCCAAGTCTAAAAAAAAAGATTTGATTTTTGAAAAGGAAAGTTATGCAATTCATGTGAAGACAACACGCCTAGTCGCGAGCTAGCAACATTAAAAGTAAGATATGAGATGGGGTGGCTATGTAAAATAAATGACTGAAATTTAAATGATTGAAAATAAAAAACATATGTTGCCTCTCATTCAACGCTTGTTTCTCAAAACGTTTGAAGTTGAAAAGTTTACACAAAAGTCACTTACACCAAAATCACACACCTTCACCTTCACTTCGTACACTTTCGTTCTCAAGATTTCTCAGAAAAACAACCATTTTTTAAACAAACCCTTAGAACAACCCAAACCCCATAATTATGTCTTCATCAGCATCTGGTCAAGTTTTTGAACCGCTCAAAGGACAAACAATGGTGATTTTGGAACATGAGCTCAAATTGGTAAAGGAATTCATTGTGGATTTTGAATCATTTGCTGAGAATGGGTATGACATGAGAGCATATTTCAACAAGCAAGGATGGATGAGCTTCTTTGATGTTCTGGATATGGACCCTGTTATACAACGCTTGTTAAAGATTTATGGGTTAGAGCAGAAAATTGTGAAAGCTACTAAAGAAGGACAAGAAATGGAGATTAGATGATCAATTATGGGGATTGAGATTATCGTTACTCAATCCACCATATCCAAGTTGAGAGGGGTGGACAACATCGTGTTCTTCGAAATAGATCTAAATTTCATTTATGTGAAGTTTGAAAATGAAATCAATAAGACTCTCTACAAGGTTATAGAAGAAAAATAAAAGGTTGAATGGAAAACGAAAAGGATGATAAGGATGGCAAGGAAAGAAAGAAAGACAAAGCCACCAACATGCTTGATATGGAAAGAATTTTGTTCAAGTTCTTCATTTAGTGCATTTTCCGTAGATCAGGAAGCACATATCAACCTAGCTGGATTCACAAGGTGTTTCTTCTTCATCAACATAAAAAATGACAAGGTTAATCTTTTTGGGCATGTGTTCAACCACTTATGCACAACAATCGACATCTCATGGAAAAAACAATAGAAGAACATTCCATATCCAAGGCTTCTTTCTGAATTAGTTCACCAGAGCAAAGTAATTCAGAAGCTTGAAAATCTAGATCATCCTGACCTAGGTATAGAATTTGGGCAAGTGATGATAGGAGAACTTCTGGGTAATATGAGAATTATCCCACCAACGATGTGAAGAAACCTTCTACCTTTGCTATCAAAGAAGACAAAAGACCACTTATTCCAGGCTTTCCTGAAATCATCAGAGATCGAAGCCTAGAGGAGCTAACAGACGTGGAGTCAAAGGCCAAAGCAGACTTCAATGCACAAGTTAACCTAGAAGATATTTTTGATGCACCAGAAACTGCTGATGGAAAGAAGAAAAAGAGAAAGGCTTCTTACAAGACCATTGCATCTGCACCTGCCAAGAAGAATAAGAAAGCTGAAGTTCAAAAGAAATTGCAAGAACTTTCTACAGTAGAGATTATGGAGACAAGAACTAGAAGTGATACTGCTCCTACTGAGACTCAACTAAAACAGACTCATACTTCTTTTGGAACCAATATGAAAGGTACTAAGAAGGTTCTCGAAGATCCTAAGAGGATCAAGAGGATGTTGGATAAAGAATTAGATCTTGAGTCAGACTCTAATGACAACCGGCCTCTTTCCTCCAAGCTCCCTCGTCTAGCTAAAGAGGTAGCTAAAGATCATTCAGCTAAGGATAAGCTAGAAGATTCTACAGAGAAGGCAGAGTAAGTGGGTTTGATAACTGAGGAAGAGCTTGCTTCTCAAAAGAAAGGATCTGCGCAAGTAGCAGAAGTTGTTGGTGAAGAGAATCTGCCAGAGGAAAATGCATAAGTCATTCATATTCTGCAAGGTAATGATTTTGTCTCTAGCTTAAATGATGTTAATGCTTCTTCAAATCCCTCCACCATCATTCCCCCACCTTCTTCTCCCCGATCTGTCTATGAGGACATTGGTGCAAATTTCATAGTAAACTTGGAAAGACATTCAAACAGAATCTTATACTCCTATCTATTATCATCACCTCAAACTACTCAAATTCCCACACATACTAGTTAAATCAATCCACAACCTCAAACAAATTCACAACCTCAAACAAACCCACAACCACAAAAAACCATCACCATTCTCACACAACTTTCAAAGCTGAATATGTTGTTTCTCGAGCCTTGGGTAGTTGATTGGCTCCAACTTAACACAGACCTTATTGAGGTAGAACAAATAATCTGTACACTACCTCTACCTGCATATGTACCACCCTCTTTTTATGCCCCTCCTTTACCCAATGACCTTAAAGAAACATTTAACATTACTTATGCAAGATCTCGCAGAAGATACTCTAAAAGCTTGAATGTTGTATGTGTTGAAAGGAACGTCTCTGAATGGGATCTACTGCATAAATCAGTTAATATGGTTTTTAAGAAAATCAGGCTAATACAAACTGTGAATGTGCAATGTAGCCGGTTCACATGAAATGATAAATAACCATTGAATTTCACACATATAAGTAAATAGGTCAAATTATAACCCTGGTCGCATCATCCTATCTATCATTTTAACATTTCTATTAGTTATTTTAGAGTTGAGGACAAAGAAAGTCAGATATTATTAAAGTAAGAAGGGAGAACAAACAAATCTTCTATTGGGGAGCACTTGTTGAGATGCCTTCTACATGGAATATTTAAAGTACTGATATTTTATATTCTTCTTTAGTTCTTTTGATATTTTACAAAAGTAATTGATTATAATCTTAATTAATATTAATTAATTAGATCGGACGGGATTTTTGACCGGATAAGACACGCAAACTATAGGAGGAAAGCAATATATTTGTTTTACTTTTTTATGTGTGTTTCAAGCTATATTTGTAGATTCTAGAAATAAAATGATAGAAATATATATGTCTGTCATTAAAAAATAAGAAATACACATACTTATCTTTGTTATAAGTTTACTAAATTTTATTTTTGGGTATAAAATGTTCTTGAGAATAGAAAAAAATTACCAAAAAAAACAACGAGAATAAATTTATGTGTAACTACCGATTCACATCTTTATATTCTAGATAATGTTATTCTTGAAAATAAATTTGGTAAACTTGAAACAAATATACTCTTATATAGATGAAATGATAAATAGCTACTGAAATTTACACATACAAATTAACAAATGAGTTGAGATTCTAATCCCGAAAATAGCATCCGACGCAACAAATTATTTTTATTAGTTGGGCTAGACTTGAGGATAAGGAAAGCTAGAGATTATTTAAGTAAGAAGTGAGAACAAGCAAGCTGGAGAAAAATCAGACAGAGACAAGAAAAAATGGCGAGTGGAGGAGCAAGTGTAACAACAACAATGATTGCAGCTCAAATCGTTGAAGTGGGTGGTGAAACTCTAATGAAAGCAGCCACAAAAGATGGAATGAGTATTTTTATTTTCATTGTTTACACAAACCTTTTGGCTCTATGTTTTCTTCTACCATCCACTCTCTTCCACCATAGAAAAAGACCTCCTCCTCCAATTTCAACATCAATTTTATGTAGATTACTTCTTCTTGGTTGCCTCAAGTATGAACAAAATAGTATATATTATTATTATTATTATTATTATTATTATTATTATTATTATTATTATTATTATTATTATTATTATTATTATTATTATTATTATTATTATAAGGATTTGAATTTGGCAAAATAGAGTGATATGGAGCTAACTGTGCAGAACTGCAACTCATATGTTAATGACTTCTGGAATTAAATTCAGTTCTCCTGCGTTGGCTTCAGCTATTGTTAATCTTGTCCCTGCTTTTACCTTCATACTTGCTATAATTTCAAGGTATGTTGTTTTTATTTTATGGTTGAAATTACAATGTTTGTTGTTTTTTGGATTAGAATGCAATTACTCGCATCATAAAGTCAGCAACATAAAATATACTCTTTTAGTCTTTCAATAAAAAAACTGTTTTATTCACATTTATAAACAACTTTTGCTTTTTTAGATTTATTAAATAAAATATGCATCTAGATGATATTAAATTTCAGATATATTAATTATTTAATGAATTAAAAAAACAAAATTTACTTATAAATATGACTGAATTATTATTATTTTGGTGGGATTCCAATTAATCAAATTTAAGGAGAAAAAGTTATTGTAGATAGGCTACGTTCCCGGTAGGTAGCTTGTCTTTTCTGGATTGTTACTGAGTTGTATCGTAGTGTTTTGTTTCTTGTTAATTTTCTTGGTTGTGGCCTTGTGGGACATGCATCTCTTTTTTAATTCGGCAAGAAATATTTTTTCCACCTTAGTTAGTTGACTTCTACTAGTGAATTTTATAATATCTGACATGATAGGTTGAATAAATTAAAAATAGATCATACGTTTCATATAATAGGGTGAACAAATATTATTATTTAAAAAATATATAATATGATCCACTCTTTTCATCTCTATGTTGGGGATGAAAATAGTTTCTATTTGAGAGAATACGATTGATTGAAACTTCCTTCCTTCAAAAAAAGATTGATTGAGAGAAAAATGAATATTGAAATAAAATTTGGTATTGATTATTCACAATGGTGATGTATTTATACACGTAGAATGATGCTACTTGCTCAGCAAGTAATGGCTTTATCTAAAAAACTAAAGTTGAAATCCATGAAAGTTAGTTACATAGCATACATAACTAACTAAACAAAGCTATTTGTAGTATATACATCTACGTTTGAACTACTAATCTTAACATGTCTTCTTAATGCAAATTTTCAAAAGCCATAACTCATAATTCCTTTATAAGCTTTGAGAATTTAACTCTTTGATTCGTTTGGTGAGGATATCAACAATTTCATCATTTGTGGGACAGTATTAAACAGTTATTTGCCCCTTGTTAACTTGGTCCCTCCGATAGCGAAACATGGTCTCGATATGATTACTTTACCTATGACCTTTTAATCCCTATGTTTGGATATCATCAAAAACATCACTAAAATAACTCAAAATAAGTTTTGTATAATTTTGATTGATTAAGTCTCTCTCTCTCTCTCTCTCTCTCTCTCTCTCTCTCTCTCCATTCATCAACAAAAAATTTATAAGTATAGTCCCCAGGTCCAAATGGTTTTACTCTGACATTTTATCAGAGATTTTGGCATGTGTATGGTGAGGATATTTTTCAGGGAGTGACTTCTTGGTTGGATCGCAGTTACTTCCCTTCAAACCTTACAAAAACAAATATTTGTTTGATCCCAAAGTGTGAAGAACCGAATAATATGAAGGATCTTAGGCCTATATCTCTTTGTAATGTATTGTATAAGATGGTGTCGAAGTTGCTCGCTAATCGACTGAAACGGTGTTTGGATAAATGTGTGTCAGAGGAGCATTTAGTGTTTGTCGAGCGAGGGCCACTCTATACTAGACAACGCGTTAATAGCTACCGAGATAATCCACTCAACGAAGAGGAAGTCGAAGGGATGGAGAAAGGAATTGGCTCTCAAGATCGATATTAGCAAGGCTTATGATAGAGTGGAATTGGGGGTTTCTTCGTGGTGTGCTTATGCGAATGGGAGTTTGTGAGAAATGGATCCAGTGGATGATGATGTGTGTTAGTTCTGCTACTTAATCGATGCTTATGAACTTTGACAGGGTGGAGCCTATTGTACCCAGCCGAGGGTTGCGCCAGGGTGACCCGTTATCCCCATATTTATTCATATTGGTGGTTGAGGGCCTCTCGACTCTAATACACAAGGCAGTTAATAGAGGTGATATTCATGGGATACAGGTAAGTCCCAGCGCACCAGTGGTGTCCCATCTATTGTTTGCAAACGAATGTTTCTTGTTCTGCAGGGCCAATGTGGTGGAAGCACAACGTTTACTCACTATTCTTAAAACTTTTGAGGCAGCATCTGGACAAGAAATAAACTTATCTAAGTCTGAGGTATTTTTATGTCGTAATATGAGTGGGGCGGCGCAAGAGGATTTCTCACACATTATTGGTGTCCAGCATGTGATGGTCCTGGAAACTATTTGGGATTACCTTCGATGATTGGTAGAGATAAGAGGTCCGTTTTTTCTTTGATCAAGGATCGTATCTGGAAACGAATAAATGTGTGGAGTGGACGAGCATTATCGAAGGCAGGGAAGGAAGTAACGATCAAATCTGTGTTACAATCTATTCCTTCATATATAATGAGTATTTATCTTCTGTCGAATTTAGTTATAGATGATATTGAGAAAATTTGATCAATGCGTTTTGGTGGGGAGGAAGGAGTAACAACCGCGAAATTAAATAGATGGCATGGGAACGCGTGGAATTCCCCAAAGAATTTGGTGGAATGGGTTTTAGGAATTTTAAAGCTTTTAATCTCGCTATGGTAGCTGATAGTGATTTTCATAAGTGTTTACAAATCACACGTGCTGACCAATGAGAAACACAATTGAATTCACCAAAAGGGTAGTAGAGAAATAGTTATGCACTTTGCTGGAAAATGGTCATGTGCCTTGAATTAATCATCTGTAACTTTTGGAGTATAAGTTCACTTTATCAACTCAACCTAAAAAAAAAAATAGAGAATAAAAACTCCAAGAATTTGTTTGGTTAGGGAGAATTTGAAACAAAATTGAATAACACAACTGAGATTTCCAAAACTCTCTTTTTTGCCCAGTTTGACTATAAAAGCACTCTGAATTGATTCAACTTAACTTAAAACTACTTAAAAATGACTGTAAAAATACTAACTATTGAAGAATTATCAGTAGCTAAACAAGGATGGAGTTTTCTATCTAAACCTGAATCTCTGGTTGCTAGAGTTTTTAAATCGAGGTACATTCCGCGCTCTTCAATTTTGGGGGCTAAACTCGGTTATAACCTGAGCTTTGCTTGGTGAAGTATTTGGAATTCACGTCAGGTACTTTTATATGGATGCAAGTGGACAGTTGGAAATGGGCAGCATGTCAGCGTGATGAATGATCCATGGGTTCAAGGTGCTCATGCTAGCTTAATTCAATCCCCACGAAGCCAAGGTGTGCATAGTTTGAGTGTGTCTGATTTGATAGCTTATGAGGAACGAATTTGGGATATTGATAAGATTGAATCTTTGTTTCCAGATGATATGGTGCAAGCTATTCTCGACACACCACTGTTTACGAAAGTTCATAATGATAGGATAGCGTGGATGATGGAACGTAATGAGAGGTTTAATGTTAAGACTGGAAAATATGGAAAATGAATTCCCTTCATAAAGCTCGTCATTTGTTATGGTGGATTTGAAGAGAGTGTGTTCCGACGCATTTTCGGTTACAATCACGACATATTTAATGTGAGATGATTTGTCCCTGGTGTGATACGACTGTTAAGGATGATTGGCATGATTTTGTGGGTTGTACGGTGGCGCATGAAAGTTCGT
>Ga0315915_1002374_pt1 | contig 23723 bp, 15 predicted proteins | sample MpolbnodulesMG_FD_207738 | JGI IMG/M metagenome (GOLD analysis project Ga0315915, IMG submission 207738) | Medicago polymorpha root nodule microbial communities from Los Angeles, California, United States - branched nodules | ecosystem: Host-associated > Plants > Roots > Nodule | place: USA...
GAGGAAATGCTAGGGGAGTGTATTATTTTACTTCGTAATGTTTGTTTGCAGATTAATGTGAAAGATACTTGGAAATGGCATATGGATACCTCTGCTGGTTATACAGTTCGTAGTGCTTACCAGTTATTGACTACTCAAGACACCTCTCAGGTGGAAGGTGTTGATGCCCTAGTTTGGCATAAACATGTTCCGCTCAAGGTCTCAATTTTCGCTTGGAGGTTGGTAAAGAATAGGCTACCTACACGGGCAAACTTGGTGCATCGTGGTATCCTGTCAGACGCGGGTGCTGGTTGTTTATGTGGGTGCGGCGATACCGAGACATCTCAGCATTTATTCATCTCTTGTGATTTTTATGGTACCTTGTGGTCTCAGGTTCGATCTTGGCTTGGTGTGTCAGGTCCAGACTCCTTTACCGTACCAGATCATTTCTATCAGTTTACTCATTCAGCAAGTGGCGGACGAGCAAAATGCTCTTTCATGCAACTTGTGTGATTGATTAGTGCGTGGATAATCTGGAATGACCGTAATCAGAGATTGTTTAACAATTTGGGAAGCTCTATTGACCAGTTGTTGGACAAAGTAAAGCGGTGCTCTCTTTGGTGGCTAAAAGCTAACAATGTTGTATTTGTTTTTGGTTTCCATTTGTGGTGGTCAAGTCCTTTGGCTTGTTTGGGACTTGGCTACTTTTGATTGACATTGACACTATTCTTTTGTAATTATTTGGGAGCTCCTTCGCACGTCTTGTGCTTGGACGAGCTCCCTCCTTGTTAATATATAAGTTCCATTTTTGATTGTCCAAAAAAAATTATCACCATTGCATTTATCAAAAAAATAAAAAATTAATCCCCATTGCACAAAAACCCCCCCAAAAAAAAAAAAAAGTGACCTATATGTGAATTTTTTCATGATTAAAATATGGCTTTCTTCTTAAAATTAGAATTTTTCAATTAGGAACAAATTACTTATGAATTTTTAAACCACCAAAAATACAAAAAAAAAAAAAAAACACAAACCTCGACCAAGAAATCAAATTTTGACCTGGTTTTTTTAGAGACATCTATAAACATATATAGAAAGGATATGCAAATGTCCATAGCATTCTGTAGAAGTCTCAATTTATTTTTATTTTTTGACCGAAACGTACAAAATAGAGAATATTTTTATTTTAATGTTAATACTTACGAGTCAAATCATATTCCCTAATTTTTCTAACTTGTTTATAACTTCATAAGAATTTTCACCATAAAATTTTGGAGTTTTCAAACAAGGGACAAATTAGTTATGAATTCTGTAAGAAATTCATAATTATATAGAATGAAAATTAATAATTAATTTATTTCTCGTTTAAAAACTCAAAAATTTTGTGGTGAAGGGTTTTTTGATGTTATAAACAAGATATCAAAATTAGGGAACAAAATTTGACATGTGATTATATGCTTCCTCGAAACAAAATCGCAATTGTTCACGTTTAGGTCAAGAAATAAAAATAGATGAAGCTTTGCATGCATTTCCTTTTTATAGATGTCTCTTGAGAAGAAAAAAAAAGCTCAAATTTCGATTTCTAGATCAAGGTTTCCGTTTTTTTTTTACTTTAAAAATTCATAATTAATTCAATCTTTGTCGAAAAATTTTAATTTTAGTTTGAAAGTCATAGTTTAATGTCTTAAAAATGCTCTTAAAAAATCATGAAAACATTCAACCTTCTGATCATTTTTCTCAAATTTATGTTTACGTAGAAAAATAGAATATCAAAATAGAAAGAATTTCAAATTACATAGTCAGAATCTTTTTTTTTATTACAGTATTATTTTTTTTCAGACTCTACTTATACTACAAGGTCAATTTAACTCATTAACCTAAAATAATTTATACCATTGTGCATTTCTTTTTCCCTCAGCCCTTTTATCATGAGTGTTTTTTTAGAGGTTTTTATCATGAGTTTTGTTCGACTCAACGAAAAATCTCTTACAAGTTGCCTTCATAAAATATTTGAGTCAGTCACGGAATGGTTATGTAGTTTTCTGATGCGGCTTATCAAATGGTTACCTCATGCTTAAAAAATGGTGATGATATCAATTAAAAGAGTGACACTATACCCTTTTTTTTTTAAGGAAGTGACACTATACTATATACATATACGGTAGCACTTGAGTGACATTGTGACATTGGCCAACCACAATGTCACAAGTGTCTTTCTTCTTTCTCTTTCATAATATTTTTTTTGTTTCTTTGTACATGTGTGTCATTGTGGTTGGTCAATGTCACCAATGTCACCCACCACAATGTCACCCAAGTATTTTCCATACATATACACTGTATATTATAGCACCCAAAAAAAGACTATACTATAGTGGAAGTGAAAGACCGACTCAGGAACATGTTTTAACTTATCTGTCGTCCAATTTGGACTACAAACTCAACCATTTGCATATATAATAAAAATTATTAATTTCTTTGCAAAAATATGGAAAAATAAACAATTACTAGCTCCTAAATTAAATATTTATATTAATTTCACGATTTACAGATTCATTTTTAAAACAAAATCAACTTTTACATCTATATAAATTAAAATGTTTAGTGTAGTATGATATAAAAGCTGTCAAAATATAAATAAATATCAGTGAGAATTCGTTTGAAGTTTGATTATCATGTGTTGGAATATTTTACTATTTAATTATATTTTAATTGTATTATGTGGGCACATATCTTTATGATAACCAGCGAAAAAATGGGTCGTCACATGTCCGTCTTTCCACTTTTTTATTGCGCTAATATTTGTAAATTATAAACGGTGTTTTTTTATAAAATTTTGAGTCCAAGTCGAAAAAGAACCACAAGAGTCACCGCTGACATTTTGTTGTGTGTTTCATATCACCGTCTCTCTATTATCATTGTTGTTGAGAGAATACTGTCAAAGTTTATCCCGGCATTCCTAAAACTAATTTCTAATATCCTTGATAAATCAATATGTTGTAGATCCTAGTTTATATGCATGCTAATTTGTTTACTCTGCACTAAAATATTATTATGATTTTAATAGAGCATGTCATGTATATTGATGAATTATTAAAATAATTCCAACGCCATGAACATGATTTTGTTCTTTGATGTAAATCCATGAGCATGATTGGGTTGAACAACATAACTACAGTAACATGTTCCAAAAATATACATTTCATTGGCTTAGTAATGGTATTTCTTTCTTGTATATGTATTTGAAACTAGGGAGAGTATTTCAAATGAAAATGAAATTGAGTATAATTAAATACTAGGGAGATCAAATTTTACTATGACTATTGTAGAAGAGTCAAGTCAAGAACAAGGAAGAGGTCAGCGTGCAAACATATTGAAGAATGAAGGAAGATATGAAGACACCAACGTACGAACATGACCAACAATGAATAAAAGAAACACGCATATGGGTCCCACGTTAGCATTGAATAATTGACTGTGACCAAGTATTACAAGTCAAAGAAGATTGAGTAAGATTTGAGAAAGTGCAACGAAGAAAAGTCACACTTTCCTCTCTTGTTCTTCTTTTTCTCTCCTCACACTATAAATAGAACTTCACATTCTCCCATTCTCACCCACCTTCACAATCAAAGCCTTATTTTCATCTCAAAACAAATTACACACACAAAAAACCACTCAATATGGAAACCAAGTTCCAAAACTCAACTTTACTTGAATTATCAGCAACAGATGATATTGAAGCTTTCAAAAGGGAAGTAGAAGAAAAGGGCTATGATATCAATGAGGCAGGGTTTTGGTATTGTAGAAAAATAGGATCAAAGAAAATGTGTTATGAAAAGAGAACACCTCTTATGATTGCTTCTTTGTTTGGAAGCCTTAGGGTGGTGAAATATATCATTGAAACAAACATGGTTAATGTGAACATGGCAATTGGTGATGAAAATGTCACTGCATTACATTGTGCTGTTGCTGGTGGTTCTAAATCAAAATTTGAGATTGTTAAGCTCTTGCTTGATGCTGGAGCAGATGTTGATACCCTTGATGAAAAAATTAAGCAGAATTTTCTAGTGCCTAATTCAAAAGAATTGGAAGCTGAGAAGAAAGATTCAGGATATGCTATTGATACATCATTGCCTGATATAGACAATGGTGTTTTTGTAAAAGATGAATTTAGAATGTATAGTTTCAAGGTGAAGACTTGTTCGAGGGGTTACACTCATGATTGGACTGAGTGTCCATTTGTTCATCCAGGGGAGAATGCTAGGAGGAGAGATCCAAGGAAGTATCCTTATAGCTGTGTTCCGTGCCCCGAGTTTCGGAAAGGGGCATGCCAGAAGAAAGATGCATGTGAGTATTCACATGGTGTTTTTGAGTCTTTGCTTCATCCTGCACAATACAGAACAAGGCTTTGTAAAGATGAGATTAGGTGTACTAGGAAAGTGTGTTTCTTTGCACACAAACATGAAGAATTGAGGCCTTTGTATGCTTCTACTGGTTCAGCCATGCCTTCACAAGAATCATTACCAATTTCAAATGTTTCTACACCACCTATGTCTCCATTGGTAGCTGATTCATCTCCTAAGAATGGAAATTACATGTGGAAGAATAAAATCAATCTCACTCCACCTTCATTGCAGCTGAAAAATGCTCTGAGTGCAAGGGATTTGTATCAAGAAATGGACCTCTTACACAGTGTTTCAATGCCACCTTCAACTCCTACTCAATTGCAATCTATGAATAGGTTTCAGCTGAACCAAAATAGGAACCATGTTCAAGCAAGTTATCCATTCAACAATACTGTTTCATCTCCTATGAGAAAATCATCAGCATTTGGATTTGATTCATCAGCTCCTATGGCTGCAGCAGTGATGAATTCAAGGTCTTCAGCCTTTGCGACACGAAGCCAAAGTTTTATGGATCGCGGTGTGTCAAGATACCATATCGGTGCTTCCGAATCCAACAGTAGGATGAACTCTGGTCTCTCTGATTGGATTTCAAATGATTGGGATGAGCTGCATAAGTTGAAAAAATCTGCTTCTTTTGGATTTAGAAATAATATGGTTGCTGCTTCGCCCATGGCATGGCCAGAACATGCTGAACCAGATGTCTCGTGGGTTCATTCGCTTGTTCAAGAGGTTTCCTCTGAGAATTCTGAGATATTTGGTGCTGAGAGGCTACATTATGATCTCTATAAACAGAAGTTATCACCATGGGCAGAGCAGATGGTAGCATAAAGTGCCTCTTGTATTTATTTATTTATTTAAATTAATTGAAATGTTGTTAGCATTTAAATTACATAAGAGTATAGGTAGAATATAGGAAGATAGGTGTTGCCAAGAAAAAAAGTTCAGGTTAGTCCAGAGAATTGGACAGCATATAGAATTTCTTCTAATTCAAGGAAAGAGTTGAAGAAATTTGGTGAAAGCAACATTCTGAATTTGTCCATTTGTATTTATTTCCCTTTTCCTAAAATTGTTAATTACCAACAATTGTAAAATTGTTTCAAGTTAAATTAATCATATCACAAAGCTTGTTCAACTCAATCATTCCTCCTTGTTCTTCCTGCTGCTTTAATTCAACCATAACTGTCAGCAGTAACAAACATGTCACAAGCAACCAAACTAAATTTTATTAAGTGGAAAGGAAAGGATTTATTTACCAACAATTGTTTTCAATGCTGCTGATTTCGGCCTTTTTTGTCAAAAGTGGTGCTGCATTCACTATATTGGAAAAGTGTTCACAATACTATGATAGTGAAGGAGCATGCCATAAGTTTTATGAATTAACCTTAATCAATAATTGAAAATTATAAAATATTATATCAACTATTAACTCTAATTATAATATTATACTAAATAAAATGATATTTATTAATGGGTTGTCCTTTATAATATTTCATAAAAACACAAAGAAATGTGTTCCAACTTGCTAGTGACCGTTTATTCGATACATAAAAACCAAAATTTTATAAAATAAAATATAAAAACATTTTCCTCAAGCTAATAACAACTTCTACTAGTGTATATTAGGATGGGGAGTCTGACCGAGCACCGAGAGCATCAACAAGCTAATGATCAAGACAACTAAGACACCTTAACACCACAACCCAAAACCTTAATAATTAAGCATATGGTTCACCTCTCTTGCATATTTTTATTTAGCACATTCCTAGTAGAAGTGGTTATTAGAAGACACTGCTTCATCTTGTATACAACATGTTACTACAAGTCACAAAAAGGTTATAGGTGATAGAATTGAGTTTGTTACATATAAATAAGCTAGTTCAAAGTTAGTTATGACATGTAATGGTGGTACTAACCAACAGCGAAGCTAACAAAAAAAGTTGTGCAAGGGACAACAATAAACAAAAAAAATAAATTAAAACCAACATATTAAATTTAAGGATAAATTATTTTTTTTAGTCCTATCAATTATAATTTTTTAGGTTTAGCCTTTAAAATTTTTACAAAAAACAGTGTTTTTAGTCATTAATTTAATCTCTATAACAAAAATTAAGGACTAAAATTAAACAAAATCTTAGGAAATTAACTTAAAAATCGCAAGTGTTGTAGAGACTAAAAACAAAATAATATGAAAATTAGCCAATAAATAAAAATTAACTTAGAGTAGCAACAAATAATAAAAATTGACAATAACTAATTAAAAAAGTTGGACAAAATGCGTTTTGAGAAGCCAATTTTATCCATAATTGATTGTTTACAAAATAGAATGATAATTTCTTCTCCAATGTAAACAATAAGATTATTTTGCATGAAACTCATGTCCATTTAATATGTTTATGACTATTGTCTTGATAATTTTAACTCTTAAAAAAGTTCTATATAGTTTTTTTTTATCAAGTAGCCTAGTGGCTAGAGTTCACACAATTAAATGTGGAGAAATCGGGTGTCCGAGGTTCGAACCCCGGCCCCTGCATATAATATGCAATATCCCTACCAACTGAGCTAAGTTCTATATAGTTGTTATTGCGACTAAAAATATCAAAGCATTACAAATAAATCTATCAATCATGTATTAACTTTTTACTTTTTTATTTATGTTAATTTCTGACAACTAAACTTGTTTGGGGTAGCTCAATGTTTATTATTTACGGTAGCTAGATATAAATACATGCCAACTGATTAAAGAATAATATATGTTTTGGGGTAGCCAAGGCTACCCCTTGTATATGAAGGGCTATGCCCCTGGTACTAACAACTTATACTTGAATTTCACTAATATTTGATATGCTATGATGCACCGACACATTCACAAACATCGAATATGACAAACACATTGAAGCCTATATTTTTTTAGAAAATGACATAATTCAACGTAATCACATGTGTTGGCGTCAGAGATTCATGTCAGACACCACTCAAGGACCCTCCTCCTCCTCCTCCTCCATATTTTTCTTCTTCTCCTCATTCTCATTCTCCATCTATAATCCGACCCCTTCTTCCCATAACACACATGGGTAAGGAGAATAAGGGAGTTTCATGTGGTGTTAAATGATAATACATTATAAAAGTCACCCATGTGTTCCATCACTCTATGTACACTCGCTCTAATTTATATATTTGCCATTAAAAAAAACCATAATCTACTTAGAGGGATGGTGTCCAAACAGACAAAAAAAAAACAAATAAAGGGAAAAAAAATATTAGAATCACTTTGTTATTAAAAGTTGTAAAAATTATATTGATTTTATTATCTTTTTCATTTATTTTTGTAATTTTGAATGTTCGCTAAGAATTCATAGAATCCTTTTAAATTTGTTTGAATGTTCGTTAAGAATTCATATAATCCTTTTAAATCTGATAAATCCATAAAATACTTTAAAATTTTGTGATATAAATCCATGAAAATCCAAATTTTTAAATTTTGATTGTAAGAAAATCTTTTTAAAAAGTCATAAAAGTTAAGTCATTCCTAGAAAGTCAATTAAAATATTCACGATTTTTACTTTTTTTGCAAAATAGTCTCTCAATCTCAACTAATGTCCCCCCGCTAAACATCGTTCCATTTTTCAGGAGCAAAATAAATTTTGCTTTTAATTATTAAAAAGAAAAAGAAAAAACTCTTAAATTCAACAAAGAAATAAAGTGTGGAAGTTGGAAGGTAAACCTTCATATTTGCATGAATGAATGAATACATGTAAAATACTACTGTAACAACCTGGTACAATAAAGTGTGGTAAATTGATGATTATAAAGACCATTAACGCATTGGATCATCAAAGAAAAAACTCTTAGGTTGTGTTTGGGAATTTTGTATAAAAAAAAAAAAAAAAGAAGGAAAAATTGGAAAGAAGGGAGAGCTGTGAGAGTGAAGGGCTTTGGGGGTTTAATTTTCTTCATAATACAAAATCCTCTAATTTTGGGAACTAAAAAATTTCATTGGAGGAGGAATTTAGGGGGGTTTTGGAGGGTTAAAGTAAGTTTCTCAAATTTATGTTTTTATAATACTTTCAAAGTAAGAAATACATTAATCATAAGCACTAATTTATCATTCTTTACAAAACCACACTCTCTAAAAATTTGAAATATTTCTCTATTTTTTATTTTAATATCATCCCTCCCTTCCCCTCCAAACTTCCAAACAAAGTCTTAGGTATGTTTGGTTCGAAAGTTTTGGAGAGGGAATATTTTAAAATAGACGTGTTTGATTCAATTTTTAGAAGGGGGGAGGAGGGAAGCAAAATCCCTTCAGTATCCATTTTTTGCTTCCTCAAATTGGAGTTTTTCGGAGCAGAAGGGATCAAATATCTTTACAATTTTATTCCATTGTCAAAATTAACATTAGATTCATTTAAAACTTCAATATTATCATTGTAACAACTTTTTTTTTATTGTTAGGTTATATTATCCTTGTACCAATTATTATTATTACTACTACCGAGAAGACAAACACTCAAGTGCCCGTCTTTCTGCTCTTTTTATTGCGCTAACGTTTGAGAATTAAAAACCCCTGCTTTTTTATGAAATTTTGTTTTTGATTAAATTAAAAATATAAATGTTTGTTGTTTTCAAGTTATAACAGAGCAAACTAATCATGATTATATATTTCAATGACACCAAGAATATAACAAAAAATATCATCTAAATTCTTTTTTTTTAATGACACCAACAACAATCTTTATTATACAAAAAATTGTTTGAGGGTATAATTGGGATAATGAAAAAATAAGTATAAATATACTCATCTAGTTTGTTACACTTGTTAAATGATAAAGGAAAAAAATCAAACATACATATATATATATTCATATCATGCTTGTTACATTTTTTTTTTAATATTTAAATTTATTCTTTTCTTTAGGGGAATATTTAAATTTAAATTTATTCGTATCTATATGTTACATGTGTTATTTGTATTGAAAGTTGAGAGTATTTTTGAAAAGCAAAAAGCTAGCCCAAAAGAGGTAAAAGGGATAGTTTTCTTTATATGTACTATAGATTATTAGGATATATTATACTTGTAACAATTTTTTTATTATTAGGTTATATATTTTTTTTAAAGAAGGTTATATTATCATTGTAACAACTTTTTGTCCGTCTGAGAAATTATAAAAACAAATATTTTTGTATATTTAATTAAATTTAAGGGTAAAACAGTAAATTAATTTTAAAATCTCTGCCTTCCCTTGTAAACCAAACACATTTTTAATTAAAATCTCTCCCCTCCATTATAATATCTCCTCTCCCCTCTGTTGAACCAAACGGACCCTTAAATCCAACAAAGAAAAATCGAGTTGTGTTGCTCGTTGGATCAGGATAACTCTTATGCTTTTATTTTTTATATCAATCTGCTTAATGGCCACCAACAGTTTACAGACCTCCGCGAACATGTGTGAATACACAGGGACATTGTTCATACTTTACGTTATACGTTGTATGGTTGATATATACTAATAGCAAAAATTGGATGCAACCAGACCACAATACACTGGATTTTTAACAAGGTAATTATATCTTAACAATTTTACTATTTCCATTAATTTTATATTAACTAACTTTTTTCATTTTGTTTGCTCAGCACACTATTCCGAAGAATCACATGGATAAATGGAAACGACATTAACTTTTGGAAACAGTAATGAGATTACCATGGTAAGTGTTCCAATTTGGATCATGAAATTTTGAAAGGGCCTGTAACTTTTGTATATTGGTAATCTAGACATAAGAAGTTGATATTTTTCAAGGGATAATTCATAATGAGTGATTGTAGTTAAAACTATACTTGTTTGTCAAGAAAAAAAAATAATCATGAATTTGCAAAAATTCATTATCATTTGAATATGAATAACGATTTCGTATCACGTGTTCCCAGTAACCTACAAAATATAGATTGTTATCAATCAACACATGTATTGTGGAAGTGATAAAATATCAATATCAATATAATTTCCATTTATATTTTTCACTTAAGTCACTTTTTTTTTTTTTTTTAAATAAGTCAGTTTAGTTAATAAAAAAAGCATAATATATTAGTATGTAATATTATTTTTTATTTGTACAAGCATTTTATTTATTTATCTGTTATTTTTATTTATTTTACTTACTATAAGAGTATGTTTGTTTCAAGGTTTGAAATGTTATTCTCGTGAATGTAACATTGAAAATGTAAGAATCTCGTGTTTGTTTCAAGTTTTGAGATTTTGTTTCCAAAATTTTTATATTTTCATAAACGTTATTTACACATGATTTCTTCTATTGTTGTTCTCATGCTTAAAGGACGAGAATTTAACATTTCTCATTGGAATAGAACTCAACTTGTTATAACTTCACATTGTCACGCGCATTTATTTGCTTCTGTATTTGTTTAATTAAATAAATTTCTAAGACATTCTTAGGAAATCTAATTTTTTTACCAAATAAATTTGGATAAGAATGTTATTCCTAAAATGTTATTCCTAAAAATATCATTAAAAGAATGTAATTTCTTACCATAAAACAAACACGCCTAAGTTATAATTATGTTGTTAACCGCAAGAACAATAGTGTACATAGGTCGTGGATCAAACCATAAACTTCTAACTTCTTCACACTTAAAATGTATAAATCCAACAACTATACTATTTGATAAAATGAGATCATATAACACTCACTACGATAAATAAAATAAAATAAACAGTGTTTTAGACTGGGTATAAACCTTGAATAACTAACCACTAAACTGGTAGCAAATAAAATTAGGCAAAATAAAAAGTAGATTAATAGAAAAAAAACAAAGGAGAACAAAAACTAGGAAATCATAGCAATTTATTTATTAAAAAAAACTAGGGAATCATCCACAGTTATCAAAAGAGTGGGAAAAAGAGGCGTTGCAAATATTTAGTCAAGGTCAAAGTGTATTTTAACCGCATCGCACTTGGTAAAACATTGTTTAAACTCCAAAATTTTAAAATATCAACGGTTATAATTGTGTCTAACTTTGTACCCCAAAAAAAAAATTGTGTCTAACTAACCATCAACTTGCTATAACCTTTACTTCTTAAAAACTACTTGCTATAACATTTATATTTGGATGAAAGTTGTAATTTTGAAGGGATAATTGATTATTCACCGCTTTAAAATATGCGCATTTCATTTCCCACAACTTTTGTCATTGTCAAAATATAAAAGTTAGCCAGGATCATACGGAGGTGAATTATAAATTGGGCTAGTTAAATGCAACTTATTTGCCACTAATAATCATAGTTAATTCAAAGTCTTTCTTTTTAGAAAGGAAAACAAAGGGGGACAAAATTTAGGTAATAATTGTGTATGAACTGAAAACAATGTGACCAATTTTTAATCACAAATAGTGCAGTCTATACGATGAAGTGTCATTGAGATGATCTACATTGACAAAGTCTGATCATTATATGATTATATTCATTTCTTTTAAACATGATTAAATAAAAAATAAACTAATATGTATTTTATCATAATTAAAATTTCATGGAATAATCTGCAACAAGACTAGAATAGAAAAATGTAATTAAAATTTAACAAAACCGAATTGCACTTACCTTTAATTGTTTGATTCAAACAATTTATATGCAAATGACAAAATGCAGATGAATTGAGACATATTCTGAATTATAGGTAAAATTCAAAGGAACAATTGGTAAGATAAAAAAAAAAAAAAAAACACACAGATCTAAACAAATTAGACCAAGTTCTGTCGTGGAACAGAGTTAGAGTCGAGTGAGGTTGAGACGGGCTTTGCGACGAAAGCGAACTCTGTAGTGGCGCGCTATTCCAAAGTTTCACTATGTTTTCAGGTTTCTCTTTATACCCATTTCATTTTACTCTTCGCTCATGCTTTCTTATAGTGCACCCCACTTGTTCGATGAATTTCATAGCTCATATCATTTTGTTATATTCACTATTACTATTTCAAAAAATAACATTTTTATAGTTGAATCCATTTTTCAAGAATTCAGATAAATTATGTAGTACTGGCTATGTTTTCTTGCTTGCTCATTATGCACTTGCTATTAGCAATGAAGCACCGACTCAGACACGAGACACTTACACGTCGACACGGATAATAATTTGAAAAAAATGATAGAATTGAATTTAATCACATGTGTTGGTGTTGAACAATGACTCGTGTCGAACACCAGGCACGCCTTCCATCAGAAATGCCGGTGTTGTAGAGATAATCAATTTGTCTGTTCTGTTAGTTTGAGTAATGAAAACCCCTGACCCTTGTGCTTCTGAATTGTAAACTGGGAATTAGTTTATTTCTTCTTATCAACCCTTGATTTCAGCCAACGATAATCACTATGATTTGTAGGAATTGCAAATCCCCAAATTTGTTATATTCAGTTTTATTGGAGAACTTGGTTGTTTATACTTTGTAGTGAAATACCTCTGCCTAATATCATACTCTCTTTCATCAAATCATCTTTGTATACTTTTCGATGCATTATTGCATTTATAAAAGAGTTTTGCAGTCTCCAACTATTTTTTTAATTATAAGCTCTTCACAAAAAGTTAACCCAATCCTAACTGCATTAACTAATAATCACAAGTGAAGTATGGGGTTTTCTGTGAGCAAAACAGCTCTCATGTTATCACATTTAGGGGTTTGGTGGCTAGAACACAAGGTTTACATAGATCTGATAGTGATACTACTTAACTTTGCCTCAGCTAGATCTGGAAACAACCAATTGCTTTTATTATGACTATGCCACCATATTTTCTGCCAAGGAAAATGAAATAGCCTGCAGTTAACCTTCTCTTTATCTGCATAAGCCCCAGTCAAATCACAATACGCACCAATTTTCTTCACACCCTTGAGTTGCACTTTCAGCTCCTTGATATTGGATTTGGGTTAAGAGGCAAAGAACGTTCCTAACTCCTGCCGAATTTGATACGCATGATCACACCTTACCATGGAAACAGTGAGAGGTTCTGGCATTGAAATAAGTCATGATACCAGAAGTCGATCTTGCTGATCCCAGCTACACTAAACTAAGATTGCCATTGAGTTTATACTTTATGCACATGATTATGAGGAACTTCATTTTCATTTGACGAAGAAGGTTGTAGGCTCTTATTGTAAGCTAATGCTTGATTTCCATGGTAAGAAATTGGCTTCCCCGAATTTGAACAAGAATGAGCTTAAGGAACACATAGCTTCAGCCTCTATTGAGGGTCTGAAGCTCTAACACCATAAAGATATCCTAATCAAGAGAAGAAGAGAGAATTTCGGTAAACCAATGTGCTTGGTAAACATTACAGATCTAAGTGAGATATATAGTGAACTAATTTCTAACTAATTCTTCTAGCTGAAAGCTAACCGACTCCTAAATGCATAAACTAATCTCTTTACATATCCACAATTCATGTAGCTACTTAGCATTTTTATGTTATTATTATTGGTGACCATGAATTTTTATGTACTTTAATTTTCCATGTACATTATTGTTCTTGTGACCTTGCAAGTTATGTTTTCTTTTTGTACAGGTTCAATAACTGGGAGTTACTTGGAACTTAGAGCCACAAACTTCCACAAAAGACCGATTCCAGGTAGTCTAGTCTTTATTTACCGAGTATATTGTCTATCTTCTGGTATATGTCTCAATTTTCAGGAAATCTAAGTAGCACATATTCCTCATGTAGGTTTAGTTTCATGTTTTGCTTGTATTGTTTGAAAGCATCATGGATCTAGGTCATAAATTGTAAATGAGCCACTATTTAAATGAAAGCCTCATGAAGGGATGAGAGGAAATAAGCATCAAATTTCGAAGTACAAGGTTCTATCTGAAACATTTAAATATAATTTCTGTAGGTTTGAGAGGAAATGAGCTTCAATTTTCTAGCATAAGATTCAGTCCAAAGTATGAAGTTTCCTGTAAACTTACTGAGTTGGCAAATGATTCGTGTTCATCAAGGGAACTTGAAAAGATTAAGCCTTTGGTTAAGATGTGTGGCATTACTTCGGCTAAAGATGCTGCTATGGCGGCCGAAGCTGGAGCAAACTTTATTGGAATGATCGTGTGGCCAAACTCAAAACGTTCTGTTTCACTTTCTGTTGCAAAGGAGATATCAAAAGTTGCAAGAGATTGTGGAGCAGAGCCTGTTGGAGTATTTGTGGATGATGATGCAGAAACAATATTAAGAGCTTCTGATGCATCAAATCTTGAGTTTGTGCAGGTACATTTTTACCCGATTTTTATGTATGTTCAACAACGGTTAAATGCTTGGTGACATTCAAATCTTGAGTTTGGACAATGCAGCTTCATGGGTCTGGTTCGCGGGCAGCTTTCCCATCTTTGATTCAGGAAAATCGTGTAATATATGTTCTCCATGCAAATGCTGATGGGAGCCTTTTAAACACAATTCCTGATGAAGAGTGTCCTCTAGTTGATTGGGTTCTGGTAGATAGTGCAAAGGGTGGCAGGTAAAGACATAGGTCTTGTTGTAAAAGCTTAATTGTTAATTGCTTGTCAAACAATCTGTTTTTTCAGCATAATAATGTTTTAGAACTCATGAGAGGTCTTTGCAGTGGGGAAGCATTTGATTGGGCCCAGTTTAAATTACCAAAAATTAGAAGCAAATATGGTTGGCTCTTGGCAGGAGGGATCAATCCTGAGAATGTTCGTGAGGCTTTGTCTAGTCTCAAACCTGGAGGAGTGGATGTCAGTAGCGGCATATGTGCATCAGATGGCATTCAGAAGGATCAATCAAGAATAGCTTCCTTCATGGATGCAGTACATTCTGTTCAGTACTGAGTTGCCTTAAATTATTGTGAACCTCAAGAAAGGTGATTTTGTAATTTTGAAATATATCCATTTTGTTTTTAAGTCCATTTGTATTCCCAAAGGTCTTTCTTCTATAGACTGCTTTCTAGGCATGAAAATATTGTAATGCTGGGGGATATATGGACACATACTTCATTTACAAATACAAATAAAAGAATTTGATGCTGATATAAGAGAAGTAGGACCTACTTTAGTGTTTGTCTTCTTTTCCTTCTGTAACAAAAAAAAACGAGTTTTAAAAAAAAGGCATAAAAAACAGGTGGAAAATTGGAAATGAGTCAAAATTTGTAGCTTATCCTATGATCATCGTCCCTATGCTATCTTTGATTCCTTGTTTGTACTTATGTTCGATAAGATTGAGCGGTCATTTTTTATGGTCGGATATCCTTTTTCATTTTTCAGATCAGCCATGTTTTGTTTTTATCACACTGAAATTGCCAATATAGCTACGACAATGTATAGTTTGGTTGAGTATACATCACAATGCAGATCAGATGGTCAAAAGCGACTAAAAGAGTAACTTGTTTGGATTCCTGCAGCTTTCACACAGTGTAGTAGCTGCAGGGATGTTTGATCTAACTTCTAAGCATGTGTTTGGAAGCATACAATATCACGGTGAATAGTCACGTTTGGTTAGAAGCTACAACTACTAGCTTTTCTAAATCACGATGAGGTAGCAGTAGCGGTGGGTCGCAGCATAAACAAACAGGCACTAAGATGGACAAACTTGTGACAATGAAGGCGTGGGGAAAGATTTTTGGAGAATCTGACTTTGATGCTTTTATCAGTTTGCCTTTGAAACTAAAAAGAGCTTCTTATTGGTATGCTTTAATGTATATATTATCTCTTGAAGCTTGCCACTTTCTTTAACTTTATCTTGTATATGTAGTGCCTTGACTTGGAAAAAAAGAGATGTCCCCACCATCGAACCAACACCCAATGGAAGTGAAGTTGGAAAGTATAATAATGAAACAAGAAGCTGGTGTACTGAATACACATAAAAAACCACAAATTATACCTTAGCTTTTACTTTTCTCCAATTTAAAGATACTAATAATTTGATCTTTGCTTTACTAAAGCATTCAATTACCAATCAATTAATTAGCCTTAACAATTTTGATTTAGGTTTGTCCCATTTTATGCCAAACACAACTAGTTGAATGACTGAAGATTGATAGTTCAATGGTTCGAAAAGATGCCTCATCTATAAACCTTAAAATGGTGAACATGAAACTTGTATGGTTACACCAAGTCACCAACTGAAAGATAAAATATCCACAATCGTAATAAGTGGGTGAGATTGAGCAAATGGACCGACCCAATTGATTTCTGCCCTAACCAGGATTTCTTCATGGTATATCTGCCCATAAATAAGAGTGTGAGACCCGATAACAACGGTCAATACTATAGTGCACAAGTACATATATCTTGTATCATGCGTAAGGTTGTTTCTACTATCAGATCAATAAGTTTTATTATTAAATTAAATAAAATATGATGGATTTAATGATTCAACAGTGAAAAATAAACTTATACATGATGCAACACTATTTTACTTATGCACATTAGACAAATCAAATAACAACTTCGATTGTTACCACATGTTAGGTGAACAACAATTTGCAATCATACACAAAACGGTGGAAATAGGAAGGCAATCAGCTAAGGCTCAATTATTTTGTAGGGAAAATATCAAAGAGTGGATAAATTCACACAATCCCTTCAGTTCATTTTAATATATTAACTAATAGAGATTAACAAATATTTTCTTTTAAAAGTGGTTAATTTTAGAACATCATCCTTAGACAATGCTATTAGTAATCCTTTAACCATGGTATAAACTTTTAATCCTTAATGAGGTAAACCATAAATTTTATATTGAATCTTGACCAAATTTTAGGTGGGGAGGGGACTTAACGACCCAATGAAATACTCCCCCTCCACTAAGTTGCTAACTCCCTCTCCACTCAACTACAAAAAAGAAGAAAATTCTCTCACCACCATCCATCAATAATCAATAATAAAAAAACATTGCAATATAACTTTTCACACTCTTGAATATCACTTTAGATATACACATATCCAGATAAAATAAGAAGCTTATATTGTTCATAAGTACTATAGAACAAAATATATTTCCTAGAATTTCATAAGTATGTGATTTTTCAGAAATTTTGGTGCAACCTGAAACTGAAAGACAAGAACTTTGTGTCTACCAAAGAGTCTAAACTCCACAACATCATGCACCCTTTCAACTCACTCTGACTAAGACCAACACTAAACTGAAGACTTTGAGATCACTCCTTTGCATCGCTTTCACGTATTGTCTGAAAAAGATTGACTTAGATATTGCAAATGGATTATATGAATTAGAAAATAGATCATAGACCAATAAGTTGGTAATGTGAGGAACACAACTCTCCTTCACCAACACTATATTAGTTTCTTCAAAGACAACCTCATTTCACCAAACCTCAACTAAACAAAAATAGCCTAATAATACTAAGTTTAACTTATCTAAAATAATTAATTAAAAAAATACAAAATAGATAATCTTTGTTTCTTCATTTCTTTCTCTATATTTTCTACCCCTCCTTTCACATACTCAAACAAAGACCTTCTTTTATTCACTCTTTCTCTCTTGTTCTCTCCCATGCAGTTTCTTTGCTGCAAGAAAAATCTTTTCTACTCAGAAACTGTGACAATGAAAGGCAAAAAGAACAAAAGCATTTCCATTTTCTTTGTTGTTTTCTCCCTATTCCTCTTTGGAGTATTCATGTACAACGAAGACGTTAAGTCAATAGCGGAGTTTTCATTCTCGAGGATCAAATACAAAACTCAAGAAACCCAAGAAGAAAAATTTGAACCAGACAATTCTGTTCAAAGGGATATCAAGAACTCCGAGGTTAAGGATTCTGAGGAAATCCAAGAACCGGTTGATTTGAAAGCCGTTGTGTTAAAGAAGAAAAAAGAAGGTGAAGAAGAAAAACAAGAGAAGATTGTGTTACCTCAACAAGATTGTGATTTGTTTACAGGGAAATGGGTTCTTGATAATGTGACACATCCTTTATACAAAGAAGAACAATGTGAATTTCTTACTTCACAAGTTACATGCATGAAGAATGGAAGAAGTGATTCTTTGTATCAAAATTGGAGGTGGCAGCCAAGAGATTGTTCTTTACCAAAGTAAGCACATTAAAATTCTTTACATTTTTCAAATTTCTTGATTTAGTTTGATAGTATTGTTAATGTTGATTAAATTTGTATAAACTTGTTATTAAGGTTCAAACCAAGAGTTCTTCTTGAGAAGCTTAGAGGGAAGAGGCTTATGTTTGTTGGAGACTCATTGAATAGGAACCAATGGGAATCAATGATTTGTTTGGTTCAATCTGTTATTCCTCAAAGCAAAAAGAGCTTAAACAAAACTGGTTCTCTCTCTATCTTCAGAATTGAGGTTTGTCTTCTTTAACTTTTTCTCTTTATGTTCAAAAGTAGGGCATATATTGCATGCCAACATAATGATTAATCACAAGTATAATTCTATCCTAATAAAATGTTCCTCATGATTAATAATGTAAGGTTAAAAAGGAATGAAAATACAAAACCTGATCAGTGTTACTATTAGACCACAATTGGTGGACCAATTGATGATTATTTATGTTTGTTTGATTTATAAAGCCTTTTTTTCAAAATCCGAACTTCATTTCGAATTGGTGAGATCTCAAGGTCATGATTCAACTACCGCAGTTGAACCAATTAAATGACCAAACCATAGTAAAGATCGATTGAAAGTTCAATCAATTGAATCGTTTGGTTTGGCTCGATTTTTAAAACAAAAGTACAAAGTCACATATTTACAAATATGGCATTGGAATATTGTTGTGGGCCATTGAAATTGACTAGCTAGCTGGAATTGTCTGTGTGTATGCAGGATTACAATGCTACTGTGGAATTCTACTGGTCACCATTCCTTGTAGAGTCAAATTCAGATGATCCAACATTGCACAGTATATTGAACCGTATAATCATGCCTGAATCAATTGAAAAGCATGGTGTGCACTGGAAAAATGTGGACTACCTCATTTTTAACACATACATATGGTGGATGAATACTGGCACTATGAAAGTCCTGTAAGCAAACACCACATCATATTACATTGGACTTTATGATAAGTATCCTATTTTTGGAGCAAATTAATGAAACTTATTTGTGTGTTTCTCATGTTTAAGGCGAGGGTCGTTTGATGAAGGATCCAAGGAGTATGATGAAGTCCCTAGGCCAATAGCATATAGGAGAGTCCTTGAGACATGGTCAAGATTTGTGGATAACAACATTGATCCAAATCGGACCAAAGTTTTCTTCAACAGCATGTCCCCTCTTCATATCAAGTAAATGATTATCAGATCTTAATTTCTTCATTTTCATTTTTCTAAACAAAAAAAGTGATTTATGGTAAACAATTAGCAACTACTTTTGTTTTTTGAATGACAAATGTTAATTGTTAATTTGTTAAATTAATATTTTACTTCTAGTGGGAGTTTGAACACAGGCAACAACAACTTTTGTTAAAACTAAAGAGTGTCGACATTTCAATTCGATATGTTTTTGGTCACTTTTAATGTGCTACGTTACTTTGATGTGCCTATCCATGCTGCAAATGGCCGCATTTTTTGGTTTACTAATTGAGTTATATGTTAAACTTGTCTTTTGGTGAAGGGCTTAAATCCTAATCCTAATTAATAGCTGACTCTAAACTAGCTAGAATAGCCCTCTTAATTTTAATGCTACAAAATATTATTTTATGCCATTAGGTGGACCTTTATTCAATAAAATGGTTGTCATTTTCCTGTTAGATATTTTCTATATCTTGATTGGTAACCCACTACTGCAATGTCTCATTTTTGCTAACTTATAGCTTTTCACATTTTTGTGTTAACTTATGGACTCTATATATGAATTGTGACATTTATGATATGATCTTTTACTAATATTTGACTTTTTAGGAGTGAGGATTGGAACAATCCAAATGGAATAAAATGTGCAAAGGAAACTACACCAATTCTCAACATGTCTACTCCATTACAAGTAGGCACAGATCAACGTCTTTTTGTCATTGCTAAAAATGTGACAAAATCAACAAAAGTGAAAGTGGATTTTATAAACATCACCAAATTATCAGAGTATAGAAAAGATGCACATACTTCTGTTTACACAATACGTCAAGGCAAAGTGTTAACTCCAGAGCAACAAGCTAACCCTGCTACTTATGCAGATTGTATCCATTGGTGTTTACCAGGGTTACCTGATACATGGAATGAGTTGCTTTATACACGTATCATCTCTATGTCTTGACCAACAAGGCAATGATGAATAGATATATTCGTGACACTTTTTTTTTTCTTTGATGTTTTAGCTTTTGGTAGTTTTGTCTATGTAATTCTTGTAATTTTTTCTTCGGAATTTTTATTCTTAGCTTTCTGTTTATGTTTTGCTGAGCTCTGAAGCAGAGAAAGCACCTCAATTGTACAATGAATGCAGAATGCATCAAAGTAAATAAAGTAATTTACACATTGTAAGTGACAGATAATTAACTCAAAAACCAATCTCTAGCTTCCAATGGTACTAAATCAATCCATAAAGCCATGGCAATGGGACAATCCCTTAGTACATGTAAAAATGTTTCCACTTCAGTTTCACAATGCACACACGCAAGGACTTTTCTGAAAATTGGTCATCAATCTTTCACGCAAAACAATCCAAATAAAAAACTTGACTCTTTCTTGAACCTGCAGCCACCAAATTCGATTCCAAATATCATGATTGTTGATGTAATCGATACTGCATAGCAAATGGTATTCTGCCATACGATTGTACTAAATTGTAAAATAAGCAAAAAGAAAAACATAAACAATAATCATAGTTCACAAGAAACGATCACTTCATTAGATTTCAATCTTGTTAAAACTTACAAAGCGACAGAACCAAGTAAAAACCAAAATAAACATATTATATTATATTATAAGGAACAATCAAAAGTTCCAATTACTAGCTAAACAATAATAGACAAAAGATTGCTTCTTCTTCTTCTTCTTCTTCTTCTTCTTCTTCTTCCTCTTCATCAACCTCCGAACCCATAGAGGGTTCTTCCCTGCCTCTTCAAAGCATAGACAACATCCATGGCGGTAACTGTCTTCCTCCTTGCGTGTTCAGTGTATGTAACTGCGTCACGAATGACATTCTCCAAGAAGATCTTCAACACACCTCTGGTTTCTTCATAGATCAAACCACTGATCCTCTTCACACCACCTCTTCTCGCCAATCGACGAATTGCAGGCTTAGTGATACCCTGGATGTTGTCGCGGAGAACTTTTCTGTGCCTTTTTGCACCTCCCTTTCCTAGACCCTTACCTCCCTTACCACGACCAGACATTTTCAAGAGATGAGATGAGATGACAAATTTGGGAAATTAGGGTTTGGTTTTGAATTCGAGTGGGAAAGAGAGAAGGGGATCTCAGAGTATTTATCGGGATGAATAAGAGGGAACACAATTTTGTGTTTTGTGCTGAGCCGTTGGATTTCATGTAATGGACGGTTTAAGATTGCGATCCGTGCGTAATGCGAAAAGGAATGGTGAACGTTGATAAGTATATTTGAACGGTCCGATTTGATTTTGTTGCTACTCAGCGGATCGGCATTTCCTTTGTGCAAATTTTGTGTTGTGTTTTTTCCATTTCTACCGGCTAGGCTACTTCCATAATGCGTTTTCTTCGGTCAGCTGATATGATATCATTCCTTTCATGGGAGTGTGCTAATTGGTCACTCCTTTTTGGTTATTTAGGTCTCTCGATCGGTGATAATCATCGCTGGTTATCTTTTTGGCACCCCTTGGTTGATTGTATTCGAAAACATTTATCTTGTTGGAAGAGTAAAATTTTGACCATGTCAACTTGTTCTTATTAAATGTATCTTGTTTTCGCTTCCGCTTTATTTTCTTTCATACCCTAAGGCTCCCACATATATCATCTAATCAATTAAATCCCTTTTTAATCCTTTTAAAGATGACCGCGTTAAGGGATAGGTAGTAAGGCATCTGGTTGGTGGAAGGACTTATGCGGCGTTAGAGATGGTGTAGGTGTACATGATGATAGGCGGTTCATGGAAGTGTTATAGAAGATTGGTTATGGAGAAAATTCGTCTTTTTGGAAGAATCCATGGTTAGATATAGGTATTTTGTGTTCTCAATTTAGTTGTCTTTTTGACTTATTTGAGCATAGTGGTGTTTCTTCAACGGTGATAAGGAGGTTAGGTTAAGAGTGGAGGGGCGGGGTTGAAAGTATCAGGAGGAGACTTTTTGCTTGGGAGGAATAACAGGTTACAAAATGTATTTCCTTGATGGATAACTTTGTTTTACATGATAATGTTGCGGACAAATGGATTAGGAAATATGCTTAAGAGGAAGTCTATTTGGTAAAAGAAGTGTATCACCTATTGACTCAATTAGAGCAGCCTATATGTGCTCCTTCCACATATATTATTTGAAACAACATTGTGCCTCTTAAGGTTTCATTGTTTGCGTGGGGATTGTTGAATAATAGAATTTCGTCTAAAGATGATTTGATTTGTCGTGGAATTGCTCCCTTAGGCTCGCTATGTGTTCATGAGGTTGTGAAAATGAGGAATCTATTAATCATTTTTTAATGTGTTTTGTTTTTGTAGCATTTGGTTTCGTGGTTTGTGGTGGTTGAGAATTTGTAGTGTCTTACCTTCTAATGTTTTTATACATGCTTTGCAATTGGTGGTTCCCAGTTATTATGAAAGGACATTCGTTATTGGAGACGAACAAAGACATACAACACTAAACAACAACAAAAAGGTGACGTATATAGACGAAATACCCGGAAGAAAACTCATACATCAACGACTAAATCCGAAAAACCAGCAAAAGACACCAACCAACAAAGAACTGTCATCAAAACCAAGAAAGCGCAACACCAAAAACAAAGGCACACCACTGCACATCAAAAGAAACACGTTGTGTGCCAACAAAAATTGCACCAAAAATAAAGGTTTATAGCTATGTAAGTAACTAAATTATTTAGTATTTCTTAAATAAACCACTAGCAAAAAAATTTGAATACCTGAATTTGTTAAAATTGGTTAATGAGATCTTTGAACTATTTATTAATCAGGACCATGAACTTTTAAACAGGTCTTCGCATAATTCACTCATCATTTCAATGCTCCAGTATAACCACAACAACAATAGTAAAGTGAACTACATTTTCAACACAACCTGTTGAAGATTAAGAGATCACATTGACATCAAATATGACCGATAAGACGAACTCTTGACAACGAAAAGTGGAAGATGGAAGATACGACAACGGAAAAAAGGACAAAAATGTCATTTTGGTAAAATAATAAATTGTTAAACATGGTTAAAAGAAAGTTAATGTAATATAAATTCATATCAAAATATATAAC
>Ga0315915_1002376_pt1 | contig 23721 bp, 14 predicted proteins | sample MpolbnodulesMG_FD_207738 | JGI IMG/M metagenome (GOLD analysis project Ga0315915, IMG submission 207738) | Medicago polymorpha root nodule microbial communities from Los Angeles, California, United States - branched nodules | ecosystem: Host-associated > Plants > Roots > Nodule | place: USA...
ATTAGTGGACAACATACATGTTAGGAACAATTTTGTTAACTAAATTATATTGTCGGTGATGGTGATTTGGCATAAGTTTGATTGAAAATTTGGGCTACTTGATCTTGTTAATTTCCGAAATACATAGAATCTATACTTCATAATCTTGCTAATATGCTTGATTTTTTTATACTTTGTATTCTATCCAACACAGTTTATTCATATGCGTGTATTTCATTGGCCTACCATTGAAATTTTGTGGAGGAAATAGAACCTTATCTTTACGTTTGTGACACTTCCTTTAAAAAGTCTTGGAAGACAAAAAAAGAAAAGAAAATTGATTAACTGAGAACCAAGGGAAAATGTGCACGGAAGGGAAATATACAAGTGTAAATGCTTTTATATATGTAGTGTGGATGTAAGGTTTGATTAACAACGAAATATTGTGAAAATGACATTGACATTTAATTTGAACTTTGTGGCTTTATGTTTGCTTTTTCGGGTAGAAAAGGGAGTAAGAAAAAAGGCGCCTTTACAAAGACCCTCGTGGTTAGATTCAAAGATTTCACAAGATTTAATATCCAAAATGAACGGAATCTCTCACTTTCAAAACAAGTCATCTCACCTTTTTTCCTATCCGTTGATGCAAGTACACAAGTAAAGAGGGGTAAACTATTTTGGTTGGTGATAGTTGTGAATGCAAATTTTATTTTAAATGGATTATATTATTATTCATAATTGAATGTGGGGAACGTGCAAGGTAAAACCTAACTAGTTATGGATCGAATATAAAGTCTCTTTCATAATAATTTCATTGACAGGATAAAAAAAAATGCAATCAACACAACTTGTTGTAGTTTCTACCATGGGTGTTCGTGGTGCGGTTTGATTCGGTTTTGAGGTTAAAAGTCATCTGAACTGCAAGATAAATAAATATGTGGTTTGGTTCGGTTGACTTTTAAAATAAAATCTGAACCAAACCAATGTGGTTTGGATTAGATCGATTGATGCGATTTTTTTAAACTATAATTTTTTTTTGTTTCCAACGTTAAAATCAAATTAAAAAGCTAAAACACAACATATTTTCAGCAATGTTTTAAATTTCATCCAACAATTTTCCAAACTACAATGACCAAATTTAAACGCAGACAAAAAGTAATCATATCATTTTGTAAGGAATACAAAAGACTAAATTTTTTAATATTCTCTAAGAGTTAAAATAGTACATAAACACATTTTTAAAAGAAAAAGTAAAGAAGAAACTTAAATAAAACATAAGAGTTGTAAAAAAAAATTAACAAAATTGAAGTCACTGTCATTGATCTGTTTCACAATTCCCAATTCAAAACTACTTTTAGAATACTGAACCCAACTCATGACATAAACCTTCAATTGTACTCATAGAAGATGGAACCCAGAACATCAAATCAGATCACGACTGAGACGACAACGGCTGACCGCGCGATGGGATGGGTTAGATTATCGGAAATAGCGACAAATACTAAAGATCTCGCGAAAAATGATTATAAAGCTTGGGACAAAAAAATGATTGAGTCTGTAAAGAGAAGGACGACACATAAGAGCTCGTGAAGAAAAGGCAAAGAGATACAAGGCATAGATCTGCAAAACCACTGTCCAGACAAAAAACAATTAAAAATTAAAAAGGAAATTTGTTGTTTGCTAACTTGTTTAGCCGGTTACCATGCTAAAGAATAAAAAAGGGGATGGCGTGGCTTCAAATAATTGGATGTGTTAAAAGGAGTGTGTTAGAGATTGTGTCCCTAACATTTCTCTTTATTTACATTTGTTCTCCATAATTTATACATCTATGTCAGCTCTGCGAACTCAAAAACCAACATTTATTTATCGGTTTTTGACTTTTAAAATAAAGAATATATTTTAAGAACAAATGTAAAATTATAAGTGTTTATAAAATTTAATAATTTAAGACAATATCAACATAAGCCAAATTCTACTAATTTACCCTGTGTTATGCAATTTATTAATCCAATCAATGAAGACTCAAGGCATACAAGGTAAGACCAAAAGCTAAGTATGTCGTCTAGACTCAAGGCATACAAGGTAAGACCAAAAGCTAAGTATGTCGTCTAAAAAAATCATGAGATTCTCATTGTCATTTTTGTTCAATGTCAAAATGGAGGTTAGACAATTAAATATGGACCTAGAACAAGGAGATATTGTCGCACGTTTTGTAAATTTGGACCTAGAACAGGGGGATATTGTCGCACGTTTTGTAAAATTGTGACATAAATCCATGATGACGTGAAAGCTACGTATTATAGCTTCTTTGTTTTCATGTTAAAAATGTCTGGACGCGAAAACCAAACTCAAATCGTGGTTCCAAACATGCTATTAGCTTATGTTTGGGTCGATTTTGAATCAAATGACTAATCATTTGATTGGTTCAATAGACAAGTGGTGTAGGGCGTGGAAGCCTCCACGACCAGAGGGTTTCTACAATCCATTGAATCTTAAGCTCTAAATTAGATTAGATAGCTGATGTGTTTGAATTTAGCAACTATGTGCAAGATGCACCAGATATTTGAGAATTAGAACACTTTTCAAAATATCTCCCACTTAGATATTTTTGCAAGATATTTTTGGCGTTGCCTTAGTAGCACAACTCAAGAAGGTGATGTATATCCCAGTGAAGGAACTTGGTGTAGGGTCCGGAGCTTCATCTATCATGGTCATAAAGCTGTATATATCACTCTAAGATTACTCAAGTCAGCAAAGTCAAAGATATTACACAATAGCATATCGATTCAGGTTCTGAATTACAAAAAAGAAGCCAACTAATTCCACAAACAGAGAAAAATAAAAAAAGGCATCATGTGTACTCCTCGCGATATTGTTTTACCATGGTTAAACAATAATACACAATAGCATATCAATTATATGGTTCTGATATCGCTGCCTTTACAGCTATTACACCAAATATGCATAAGATATGACTTCAACAGGGAAACAATACTATCATTGCTGGCAGCAGAACATTCATGAATCTGCTATGGGGAAAACAGATCCAATTCTATCCCCAAAACGATAGCACTTGATATTAACTGCATATGGACCAATCTGAATGTGGTTATCTTCCGTACCGGCAAAGAAACACAGGGTATACAAAGCAATTTCAAATTCAGGGCTCACTCCAACCAAAGTGCTTGATACAGACTTTAGAACACCATTCCATTCAAACTGAATTGTCAAAAGCTGGGTTTCAGAGTCAGGCTGCAAGTTACAAAGGCAAAAAACATAAAAAATAATGTGGCTACAGCTCAAAATATATATAACAAATGGTTACCATAACATACAATAACTAACTTAAAAGAGTTATCTATAATGAAATAAAATTATGATTGAAAACTTACGAAGGTTCTCAGCATTACAGGAAAATAAGTTTGTTGTTAAAATACTTCAAAAAAATGTTTGTTGTTAAAATATTTTAAACGTGGTTTGATGTCTAGCTAGTGCTGTGCTGAAGAATATTACTTTCCTGTACGGTTTTAGTACACAAAAATGTAATTTCTATAATTGGAAAAGAGAAAAAAGTCCTTAGAAAATAGAAATCTAGCTTAACAGATAGTCACTCACAACTTCACCCCGTCGACGAGGGAAAATATAGCCTTGATAATCAACTGCCCCCTTTGTTTCTTCAAGGTAAAACTGCAAAAATATATCAATAGATGATATAAAATTTCACACAATGACTAATGAAACCAAATTTATAAATTAAAGAAACAAAATACATCCAAGTCCTCGTCTACTCATTTAATAGATTAACAAATCACTAATAACATGATGGAACATCATTGGAAGGGAAAATTACACTCCTCCCTCGAAGTATGCTTAACTGATACGTGATAGAAGGGAGGTATGTGTAATTGATGGGAAATCATTGTCTTTAACAAAATAGAGTATGTATATGTGTCATTTAAGTACCTGAGAGGCAGCGGGTATAATTTTCTCCTAATGGCGTCACAAATGGTTAAGGAAAAAATTAAAACAACAAAGAAACTTCTAAATAAGCACCTGTAGAGATGGCATGTGATTGAGCAAATTACTAACAGCACAAGACATTAGAAGACTACTATTTATTTGTTAGCAGGGTGAACTTTGATGCTATTCTACAAGGAGCTAGGTGCCTTGGTATACTAATACAAAATGGAATTGATGCTGAATGGAGCAGGCAATATTAAATTGTAATTGAAAAGAGCACCAAATCCTAAGTTGATACACCAATATTTGGCATGAACAGTTTTTATTTATTTATGAGAAGGAATCAAACTAGGTGTGCGGCGTCTGCAACATTCACATCGCGCACCAACCTCTTGCGCTTGAGTTTGGTGGTATATTTGGCATGAATTGTTATTGGATCCTGGAAGAGAAAAAAAATAAGAGGTCATACCTGCAGCCAGTTATGAAATCCAGAAACTTCACTGGTTTGTTTGATTTCTCCAACAAAAACATGTTCAAAAGCAGAAGAGGAACCAGAAGTTCCACAACGGCTATAAAGGTCGAACCACAAACTGGTCAACAATCTTTTGAAATCTTGGGAACTCCCAGATGTGATTCTTTTCGATGCAAGAAACTTGTGAAGATATTTAATCGGTGCTGTTCTACTAATTTCTTCTATGAAGGAAGCTTGCTCTTGTTTCTCTTCAGATGTGACAACCTCCTTAGATCCTTGATGTGGATTGTAATTATCTAACAGTGAAAGAAATCTAGCATAGGTAGGCTTTCTGAATACATCATCACTAACCCAGGTAAACAAGCTCCCCTGAGCCATATCATCCTTTTGGTAAACTTTTTTCCCTTCACCACAGTCAATTTCATAGTCCTTGCCAGGTGTCAAACGATTTAAATCCAGGTCCCAGAGTTTTTCGCACGCTCTTGATAGATCAGTAAGTTCATCTTCTGAGGGCTCCACTCTGGAACCGACTTCAACTTCGTTGGAGTATTGTTGCTCATCAGCAGGCCGTTTATAGCTGTTCCAGTTATCCTTTGGAACCTACAGCATGTTGGTAAGATCCATCATTCAGATTCAGAATGTGATGAAGCGCAAAACATTGATAACTTATTACATCACACATTCCGTAACAAAGCTAGCATAAAGTAAAGTTTATACAAGATATACCTGTAACAGCAGTATTAACACAAATACACTAGACAATACAAAAGTGTTTAAACTGACACATAACACTTATACACCTTCATACATATGTATGTCTACTAAACCTTTTATTTGAATAAAAATATAAACCTTGTGTGTCTGTTTTGAAGGTTTGCCCACAGTCTGCCATCCATCGTTGTTATCTTCATCTGACTGCAAAAAAAAAATATGAATTTCATCAAAATAGCAAATTTTCAATAGAAAAACTCTACACATTGTATGCTTCTATTAAAAGAAGAAAAATAGACCGGTACATGCATGCTTGATATTTTCAAAGTTGCTGTGCCCCCAAGAAATCTGATTTTCAAATATCCAGCTCAGTAGGCCATTTATCTTGTATATAAATATAAAAAAAACTTTAAAAAAATCTTTCCAGAGACAATCTTATAATTTATGCACTTGGGACAGATTTGGATCAGGAGAGTGCCAGTATGAGAGCCATATAAAAATGAACCAACCAGCAAGACTACAAGAGTGCGCTCTAAATTTCTAATGCCGCAACAATTCAAATCTCATAACATACAAGAAACTGTTAAGTTTCATTACGGCTGATCTGTCACTATGATGGTTGAACAATTTGGTTACCTTGAATAAAAATTGATTTTATTTACAATTCAATTTAACTAAAAGTGACAAAAAGCAGTTTTTGCCTTGGCTTGAAAGTTTTACATTAAGTTGTAATGTTGAATACTGTTTTTAGAGTTGATACATCCAAACATACATTACTTCACTTTAAATTCAATATTAGCTGGATCATTTTAAAATAATTCAAAGTAATTAGCATTTGTTAAAGTTAAGCATTCAACGAAAGACAAACTAAGTGATCATCACTTGAGATCTTCAAATACAAACACAGTTATAGTTAAAAAAATTAAAGCTAACCTAAAATGCAGCCGTAACAGAGTAATTTAAAGGTGTAAAAATTGCAAAAGTTATATGCTAAGTTAAAATTAAGAACCTTGTTGGGTCTGTTGGAAGTGTTGAACGTTTCAGATTCATACTCCTGCTGCTGAGGACGATATTGTTCCTGAAGAAAAGTGTAGTGCAATAAACATAGTTACATACATTACATCCACGATGCATTTATTTAATAATGGTTGAAAAAGCGTCACTCCCTGGTGTGATACACCAAGACTATAAGAGTGCACTCTAAATTTTTAATGCCACAACAATTCCAATATAACATACAAAAAACCGTAAAGTTTCATTATGACTGATCTGTCACGATGATGGTTGAACAATTTGGTTACGATGAATAAAAAATGATTTTATTTACAAATTTCAATATAACTAAAATTGATAAAAAGTAGTTATTGCCATGGCTTGCAGTGTTGAACATTGATTTTAGAGCAGATACATCCAAACATAGATTAATTCACTTTAAATTCAATATTAGCCAAATAATTAATTTTTAAGATAATTCAAAGTAATTAACATTTGTTAAAGTTAAGCATTCACCCAAAGACAAGTTAAGTGATCATCTCTTGTGATCTGCAAATACATACATTATCAAAACACTTGAAAGCTAAGCTGAGATGCAGCCATATATATCTGTGAAGGACAACGGAACGATCTAAAGGTGTCAAAAGTGCAAAATTATTATCTGTTAAATTAAAAATACGAACCTTGTTGTGTCTGTTGGGAGAGTTGAGAGTTTCAGATTCATACTCCTGAAGAAAAAAGTGTAGGGCAGTAAACATAGTTACATACATTACACCCACAATACATTTATTTATTTATAAAAATAGACAACAATTCACCTTATGAGGCCGAGGACTATGACGGTTACTATTGTCTTGCCATGTTTCTACTTCCTCATTCTGTAATAATATTCAGTAAATCACGATTATTTATTTTGATTGAATTGAGAATGCGAAGTGGTGAGAATGAAAAATCAGGGTGAGAATGAAAAGTGTAGCTTTTTACAAAATGATTAATTTTGTGACTGTTATCTCACATCAAAACATGCATTTAATTTATAGCTTACAACATAAGCGCTTATGTATAAACAATTTCTATATTGAATAGCTTGAAAGTATTTTCATGAGCTATCTTGAATAGCTTACGAAAATAAGCTGGAAAAAGTCTAACAAATGAATGAGGGAGAAAAGAACCTTGTAGTTGTGAGGTCTGTTTCTAGAACCCTCCTGATCCTGCCTCTGTAGTAAACAAACATGGATTCAAGATGACATGATAATCACATAATTGGATCCATTAATTCATGGAAATGCGAACTAATAACCTGAGGATGGTGATCGGAATCCTCCTGATCACCGGAAACAACCTCAGCCCAAGAGGATCGGGAACGTTCGTCGCGATCATTATCCTGCTGATCGTGATTGTTGTTGCCGCCGCCGAGAGCTACGTCGATCAACCCCTTGATCAGACCATCCATGTTCACGAATGACTTTTAATCTCAGATGAATGAGTAGTACTTGATTGGTTGAATTTAAATTCAATAAAATAAAGACAATTAACGGATATGGTAGGTAACTATATTGCCGACACAAACAAACATAACATCATCCGTAACTACTAACTAAATTGGATTCTTATATGTCCAAAAAAATAAAGGGTAAAACCCCGGACCGCATATACCATGCATTATCAATATCAACTAACCTAAGCTTGTGAGCACATACGTTGTTCATCTCTATGAACATACAAACTCTTTCTTTTATTCCCTCTAAGTTTTTATTTTTATTTTATTTTTAGTCCTTGTAAAAAAAATTATCTTGACTTTTAATCCCTCTTTTTAAGTTAATTCTTTGTATTTTTAATGAAAGTATGAAGAAATGTGTAGAATATTATAAAAACCTCTTTCAAAAAAATTAGAATTTTTTAAACAAAACTTGAATTAAATATGAATTTTTAACCGCAAAAAATATAAAAATTCATATTTAATTCATGTTTTCTTAAAAAGTGAGAAATAAAAGTGAGAACATTTATACATTTGTACATACAATCTTACCCTTATCTCTCTTTCTTATGTGCATTCTCTTAAACTCCCATAAATCTGCAGAATATACTTGCAGAAAAGCAAAGACTTAATAGCAGTTTTAGCCCCCTAACTTTTCCAAAGTTGTGATTTTGGTCCCCTAAGAAAAAAACTACAAAACCGTCTCCTAAGTTTTGCACATGTGACAGTTTTGGCCCCCAAGGTCAATTTTGACTCGGTCAACGCTGACGTGGCACCCTAAGTGATGTGCCACGTGTTATTATTTTTTTTGACTTTGGGGACCAAAACTGCCACATGTGCATAACTTAGGGGACGGTTTTGTAGTTTTTTTCTTAAGGGGTCAAAATCGCAACTTTGGGAAAGTTAGGAGGTTAAAACTGCAATTAAGCCAAAAGCAAAACAATGTGTAATGTTTCCAATCACAATTTTCTTCAACAAAATCTAAAATGTCTCACACGGTTAGAAAATCCAAAATGATTCACACAGTTATTAAATGGATGCAAACTCAATCATGAAAATTAATATTGTTATGACATTATTGTGCCAAACTTTTTGTTTGACGATTGTGTTGAGAAATTGTGAGATTTTCTGATAAAATATCAATGTTGATAATCACAAACAATATTCTTGATAGGACACGATGAAATCAAGACTCCGTTAAATTCAACACCAGACAATTTAAACACAAACAAATCTAAAATAGAAAATTAAGTTGTTGATCCAATTTTACTTTAATTATAGATAGTATCTTCCGCAAGTTTTTGGAAGTTGAAGAGGATGGAGATGGAAAAGAGATAGGGACTAGGTTGTGTGTGGAAAAGTGTAGTTGATATCATTTTTATATAAAATAAATCTGAACCATTAATTAAATTTAATGGTGTTTTTCTTATGTTTCACCGATAAGAGACTTAGTTGATCCCTCACCCTAGAATCTACCGCACAATATATATTTTCACAATAGTTGTTAAAATAAACACGGTACATTTTTAACACTATATCAAGCCTTTTTTCCTTCACAAATGAAGCCTTTTGAAATTCTCCTAAAAAAAATGAAGCCTTTTGAAATTATTTCGTTTTCGTTGTATACACTCCATATTTAGTTACTATGTTCATATATACAAAGCACCTTTTACTTTTTTTCACTTTTATTAAGAAAATTTAATAGTGTAGTTAATTTGAATGTATGAATGTACCTAAAATATTCCTTGTATGTGTCTTTCGTCCCAAAATGGAAGCAAAAATTGGTCAACAAAAATTAATGTATTTGGTTCAAAATTTGTATCAAATACATCAGCTTATGTTGACCCATTTCAGCTTACATTTTAGGTCGGGGGAGTATGCCGTAAATTTTGTTTTTTCATATTCCAAGATATTTAATGGTTTTAATTATTGGTTTATTTGAGGATAAATTTTTAGTCAAATAGAGTCAAATATATTTGCATTAATTTATAAACTAGAATATGACCCCACGCGTTGCAATCGTTTAGATTTTTTTTTTTGAAGGAGAGCAAAGTAATATTTATAGGGTGGATTCTAAGGTGAGGGTCCAATTAGGTCCCTCATCGGTGAACCACGAGAAAAACACCAATAGATTAAATAAGTGATTCAGATTTATTTAAATTAAAAGAGGGAACATGTAGAACTGCTCACATTCAATCATATCCTGGAATGGTTTCACCCGTTGTTAACCGTAATTAATTGTTACGAACCGAACCGAACCAAACCATTACAAATCAATTAATTCCTTTTCACACAAAAATCTGAACCCTTTTTCTAAACCCTAATTCCATTTCAAATTCAATCAAATTCACCATCTTCAATCTTCACCTCTTCAATCAAATTCACCATCTTCAATTTTTTCTTCTTATTTTTCTTGGAGGTGCCCTAAATCCGTTCATATGAAAAGATTAAAGGGAAATATCAACTTAGTTTTGCAACATTGGCTGTCTTGTGGGAATGGGAAGCCTGTATTCAATTTTATTCGATGTTTATACATATTCTTCCCTATAGTATTATACAATTCCATTTCATTCATGTTCCCTCTTTGAAGTAAAACATGGTACTAAAACGTGAGAAAATATTAATTAAACGTGAGAAAATAATATTTTAATTCCAACTTTATTTTTTGCGAGAAAAATCTTTTTAGTACCATGTCAATCTCAGGATATGATTGAATGTGAGCAGTTCTACATGTTCCCTCTTTTAATTTAAATAAATCTGAACCACTTATTTAATCTATTAGTGTTTTTCTCGTGGTTCACCGGTGAGAGACCTAATTGGACCCTCACCCTAGAATCCACCATATTTATAGTTTATAAATGTATTGATTTGTGTAAAATTTGAAGTTTATAAAAAGAATAATGGAGTGAGATAAAACAGGATAAGTTTGTAAACCAAATATCTTGTCAAAAGAGTTTGTAACCAAATATGAGTGATTTTCACTACTAAAAAACTGATGATGCCAAAAGACGAGTGATTGTGAAAAAACAATAAAATACTTATATTCCCTTAACATGGTTTTCTTCTTCGTCTATTGATGTTGTGACAATGTTGGTGCCTCTTTCTACAAAACTGATAACGGATGAGTTAGCTATGGAAGACTATGGAAATGTCAAGATCGATGATTCTCAATTTGATTATGGTTGGTTCATTTCTGACATGCGTATTGTTAATTATTGTCAATATATTTTCATTACTCTTCTACTTTTCAGATCTTTTAAATTTATTCCAGTTATATGTTAATTATTTGCAACTTGTGCAAAATAAAACTCCAATAGCTTAACAGCATAAGATGATATTCAAGATCATAGAACTGAATACAAAACTGATATTTATTGAGATATATGTACAAGGCTTTTTAATGTACTAGAAAGAATTACATAACAAAAGTAACATGTATCGTAGACAAGCCATATATAAAGAATTATATGTTGTGTATGTATCAGGCCTTGCATGACATCCTCCTCGGCCTTGCTTGCCCGGAGTTCTGACTGTCTTACTGAATTTTGATGCAATTCCTTGACAATGCTGTTAAAATCTGTTTTAGGGAGGGAAGGATTCATAAAATATTTTGTTTGGTGTTATATATTTCTTAGGCCCTGTGACATTGGAATAACATTTAGGTGTTCAGATATTAGAAATTGTCAAATGAAGAATCTACATTAAATATGTTTATGCAACAACCATCAATGTGAGTATCTTAATTGCATGATTACAATATATGGAGCAAATATGTTTTTGATTGCATATCCAGTCGTTGTAAAATACAAAACTGTGCTTTTAGTAAATGCCAAGGACTAAAAAATATGTTGCATAAAATTGTGACCATTCAACTTTGCTTTCATTGCGGTTTTAAGTTGAATGGTCACAATTTTATACGGACTAAAAAATATTTTTCTCATAAACTGTGTGAATACAATATATATGAATACATGGCCAATATATGTATGCATGATTACAACATGATCATGCAACAATCATCAATGTTTAACTGAGTATCTTAATTGCAAAGCACTCTTTCAGTAAGGGGTTCAACCATTATTAAACTTATATAGTCATATACCTGAAATAAGTGACATGACAACAATTAGATTATGTTTACAATTGTCACTCATATCAAGGGATTATAGAGACTTCGGAATACCTCGCATCGATGCTTCTGAAGATCAGCAGGAAGATCCTTTCGTAGCCTTTAATCGAAGCCGCATAAAAGCGAAACACCTTCTCCGTTGAAATGCAAAGGACAACAAGAATCATGTTAAACTTATGTTAAAAGCTAGAGAACATACATTCAAAAAAATACAATGAACAAGAGCGGGCTCAAATAAGAAATTCTATCTTAAATGAGAGTTATTCATCTTGTAAGATAAGAGTGGTTAAATTGTAAATTCTCGAGAAATTATAGTATGATCCATATGGTTGATGGAACATATTTTCTTTAAATTTTCAAAGTTGGATTTTGCTGTTTTAGCTGAAGCTGTTCAAAGTGAAACAATGGTTCAAGATAATGCAAAGAAGCATAAAACTAGAACAATTGCTGCACATAATTGTCTTGCAACACTTGGTAAGTCTTGGTTTTACTATCTTATGTTTGATACTATTTTTAATGGTTTATAATCATGCTAGTACATCCATTTCAGAGATTGAACTTTATAGTCATTTTATATGTGAACATGTATATAAAATAGATTTGATTTCTTGCGTAAAATATTACATGACCATCTTATTAAACTTGACCTTTAGAAAATTTACACCATAAATTTAAAAATCTTGGCATCCAGTTACCATTATTATCTCGTTAATAAATGGATTTATGACACAACACAACTTTAACATTCTATATGTATTATTTTGCGCTCTTTTATTAAAAGATGAATACATGTTGATGTTGCAGAGGAGATTGAAGCATTAAGAACTGACACTGCATGCGTTACTCGAAAGGAAACTACTTTTTCAGAGAGATTACTCCCTTTAATCTGGATTATATAATAAACAAACAATGAATAATTATATTGATAAAAGAACTTAAAGCTTTCTTGAAGAGTTACTTCTCATAAGTAGTGCTTTGGCAGCAGAAAATACATACAAATGCAATTGCTGCATATAGCAAAGCTTCTCCGTGAAGTGCAAACCAGATATACAGGCATAGCAGAAAAATGTAACACCAACCACAATTGATCCTATAACTTTTTGAGAGTTAGAGAAGAAGAGATTGAGAAATATACAAACTCCTGATGATAATAATAATCTAGCAAACTCCAAAGAGTTAGAAATTTTCTCTGATATTTGAAAGATTTTCTCAAGAAGATGGATGTGAATGTTTTCTCTCTTCTAAGACCTTTCAGAATTGATGACTTGTTACAAGAAATGCTTTGGTAGTGGAAAAACTTGATCTGAAGAGTTTCTGTGAAGAAATTCATTGCATAGAGATCATTAATTTTGTAATATGGAAACTCAAACCACTTGTTAATTTCATAACACATTGATTACAGCTTTAATTCTGGCATACAAACTATTAAACACCATGGAAAGCTTTAATTTAAGATCGAATACTACAGTAGGTATTTGTTTAGCACAAACCAAACTTATTCATTTTTCATTTCTTCTATACAATTAAGTGTTTCTTATCTTTCTGAAAAATCAATGCAACAAGATAATAAGCTCAAATCAGTATGATAGTTCATAAAATTCTGGAGAGCAGATAATTTTCAAGAGTATAAGAAGAAACTGGTGTGATAAAAATAACATGCAAATGAAATTATTGCAAAGAGAAATAAGTAGAGTGAAAAGAAGGTTATAACTATCTAATAATACATGTCTAATAAAAATGTAACATATATCTATCTTCTATGCAAAGTAAAGCTAGTTAGTAAAAAGGAGCTACCACTTAGTTAGTTGAAGTCACACATATGATAGGATTAGAAAAATATTCATGCCAATAGGTTTGAAAAATCCAGAAAATTGAAACCATTTACTTTTGCGGTATAAATATTAGAAACCATTTAATACTGAAAATACAGAAAATCAAAACATAGAAACAGTTAATTTGAGAGGATATATGGTACCTTTCTAAATGAGATCCCTTAAAATTATGTTTGGGATGTGAGCAATATTGCGCCAAGTTGCACTTGTTTGCGCCTCGCATTCTTTAACTAACAGTGGACATCCGATGATTTCTAGGGTCTGTAATTTGGTAAGACGAGACAGTCCTTCAGGAACCGATGCTAAATGTGTGAAATACCTTATTGTCACATGTTGTAGCGATGAGAGGTTACAAATCCAGTCAGGCAATTCCTTTAGATCATCACAATGTTGTAACGTGATTTTCTGTAGAGAAGGAAGACTGTTGAAGTTGTCACGAAACCAACTAGCAATTTTCTGAAATTGTAACCTTGAAAAATATTCAATTTGAAGGTTTTGGAGAGATGTAAGATTTTGCATCCAATTTTCTGGGATCTTATTGACAGCAAGTGTATGTCCACCAATACACAGGGATTTGAGCATGGAAAGCGCAGGCAACGAGAGACTCTGATTGTTTACTGTTGCATTCAATGCCTCCACAGGACTAACATTTAACTCCAAACTCTTGTCAAGTTTTGGAAAAGTAGGCATGTGAATCAAGTTCTGACATCCTGTGATTGATAATTGAGAAAGAAGAGGAAAGGGAGGGAAGGATAGATGACGTGATTGTGAAGAGTGAATATAACCTCCCATCTTACACCATCCCATCAACCGAGGGCAACCCTCCAATCTGAGTATCTCCAAAGATGGGAAGAACTTTTAAGGCAAAATAGGTTTTTCATAACATATGTAGATCAGCATACGAAGGAAACTTATATGAAGTGACTTAAGGAACGGGAGACGTTCCAATGGGGGGAGAAACTGCAAACCAACACAGTAAGTGATAGAGATTTCAACAATATTTGTTAGTGAAGAAAGCCATTTTGAATCATACAGCAACACCCGAAACTCCCAAGGACTGATTCCATACACTTGCAATTTCATTGTTTGTAGGCAAATAAGCTTGCTTATGGATTTGAAAATATCTATTGAAACCCTGCAATCATATAATTTAAGGCATCTTAAATGCTTTAATTTTCCAATTGAAAAAGATAGCTTAGTTAAAGAAGAATCTGACAGTTTCAAGACGCGCAAGTGTTTGAAATTTGAAATAACTGACGATTCCTCCCCATCTGTCCAACCTGGAGACGAGGACAACAAAACCAAAGTTCTCAGCCTACTTGCATCCAGTGAGTCCAACAATCCAATGGCTTTATGTTGAAACGATACATGCATGGGTCTTTCTACTAGTTCATTTGCCTCACCATCCAAGGAACAACAATCTTTGCCAGCTACTTGCATTGCGAGATCATGCATTAAATCATGCATTTTGAAACTATATATATCACCATCTTCATCCATTTTTGCATCTTGGAAAAATGACTTTGTCAAGAAAATCTTCACAAATTGGTTACCAACATCTTCAATAAGCGTAATTTCAGGTGAACATTCAAGATAACCTTGTGCCATGCACAGCTGAATCCACTCATCCTTCTCTATTTCCCAATCCTTAGGATATATAGAGCAATATGCAAAACATTGTCTATGTTGAGGTGACAAGTTTTGGTAACTCAGTTTGAGAACCGGCGTGATGCTATTTTCATCTTGGCATAATCTCCAAAAGTCACCTTGTAAGACATTGTTCCATTCACTCTCTTTACTCTTACCTTGCAATAGGCCTCCCAATGTTCTAATAGCTAGTGGAACCCCACTGCACTTTTCTGCTATCTCCTTACCAATTGATTCAAGAGTTTCGTGCATTCCTTGGGCCTCATTCCCATATGTAATGATGTTATTTAGCAAACCCCATGATTCTTCTGGATTCAAACCATTCAAAACATAAAGTTCGCCTACACCCATTGTCTGTGCCACAGTTTTACTACGAGTCGTCACTAAAATCTTACTCTCTTTAGCACCACACATCAAGTAAGTTCTCAATTCAATCCATTTTTGATGACTCTCATTCCAAATGTCATCTAGGACTAACAAGTATTTTCTTTCTGATAAATTTTGACGGAGGTTACTTTGCAAGTTGTCCAATGATAAGTTTTCATCAACTTTTCTATTTAATATTGACTCCAATATTTTCATCAAAATAGTTTTGACATCAAAGTTTTCAGAGACACATACCCATATCTTCTTTTCAAAAATGTTTTCTACTTCCTTATCATTGTATACCAACTGAGCAAGAGCTGTCTTGCCTAAACCACCAATACCAACTATGGAAATCAAGGAGACATTGCGGTCTCTTTGAGGTTGCCTCAATAAATTTATAATCTCTTTTTTCTTATTTTCTCTTCCGATGATATCTGATTCTAATACAAAAGAACTGGTTTCCCTCCTTACACTGTCGGTTTGCATAATTACCACAATATTTTGGCTTAAATTCAACTTGGACATTTCGTCCACTACATCAGTAAATTTTTTGAGAATTTTTTCAATTTCATGAGCCATCATGTAGCGGAAAGCAATTCGGTTTGGTGATAACGAATAGAATACCTTAGTCACTTTGTTCTTCTGACGTGCGTCTGCTTTGTGTCTCAAATCTTCAATAACAAATTCATCTAGCAAGTTGTCAGCAAAATTCATCACATCTTTGAGTCTTCTAATCCAGTTTTTTACAGCATGGTTTTGTTCTTGTTTGTCCTCAGAGTCAAGGAGTACATTTCTGATAGACTCAACTGTATTCTTAAGCCTTTCCACCTCATTCATGACACCATAAATTCCTCCAAATTCACGAAAGGCCGCAGAAGCCAACCTGTCAAAATTTAAACTTCAGTAAGCATCTAACTTCTTTTTCATTTGACACTATACTTCTATTTATAATAAAAGATTTTACATAAAGAACAAACATGTATGCAACATATATATGTTAGGTGTGACAATTTAAAATTTAGGGATGAAAAATTGTTCACCTTTTAATGAGGCTTTCAGCAAGGCTATATGGAATTAGTTCAGCCATCCTTCAAAAAGGTCATATTGATCAAGAGAAGATTTAAAAGTTGAAAAGTTTAACTGTTGTTAAAGAAAACATGAAGAGTTTAATAATGATTGAATGGAGGAAAAGTATTGGTACATGTGGACAAAGGGAATGGACAAAAATGGACTTATCTGCCAACAGGACCAACCAAACTCACAATTATTATATGAGAAATCCACAACAACAACCAAGCCTTATCCCACTAAGTGGGGTCGGCTACATGGATCAAATGACGTCACAGTGTTCTATCAAAAATCATATTTGGATCCAACTCATTGACCTCTAAATCTTTAATGCTAGGTTTCCATAAAAATAAAATAATGGTAGGGTAACAGTTAAAAGAAGAAAAAAAAAACTCAATGCCAGTGCCCAGTTGATTATTATTGGAGTGCGTTAAAGATGAGTATACAATTGTTTTCCTTTTTGAATTCTCCCATTGGTGAGTCATACAGCTAAAAATTGATACTCGACACCGTTAAAACATCATTTATAATTATTGATTTTTTTTTGTTGAAGGATCATTTATAACTATTGATGTGACTAGAAGATAGAGAAAAATAATAACTAAAAACTAAATAATATAAGCATGGAGAATAAAAAATTGTCAAAATAACATTTCTCTTCTCTATCGAGCTCCATGCGTTAGGATAACATTTCTCTTCAAAATAACTTTTTGTTTTTATATTTAATTTATTTCTTTCTTTCTTGACAAATGGCCCAACAATCAATTACAAAATTAATTATTAATTAATTTATAAAAATGACAAAAAAAATAGAATCATATAGTATCTATTTTGAGTAAACAGAATGCAAAATAAAAATAACTTGCAGGGAGGGACTCAAATAATGAAATGTTCATACACACATTCAGTCTAATTTTATTGGACTTAGTGGTTAAACTCTTTCCAAGTCTGCCAAGTCCAAAAGATCATCAAATCAAAATAGAAGAAAAGGAAGTAAAATGATGTAAACCGGTACACAAAAGTAATTCAGCCATACAGTAATAACTAATAACAAAAGTGTCTGATCATAGTTACAAACCACTTAAAAGAGAACAAAATTAAGAGAACAAGAAAACTTAAAACATAGGCTGTAAACTCATGCAGAACTGAGGAACTCTTCATCCTCAGAAAATTTGTAAATTTTTGGACTACATCCGAAATTCAGTTTCTTCATTCTTGAGTTTCAGCACAACACTCAATGTGATGAGTCAATCACGATTCTCGCACAACAGAAGCAAATCATCGGTCCATGATATTTACCTGTCCAAAAGTCACAAAGAAAATAATATTACACTCTAACCATCTTCATACATCTAAAACAGGTATTTGTTTAGCAGACACAGGCCAAACCTAGCCATCTGCTGGTCAATTTCAAGATAATCAAAGAATGGAAACCAAAAGAATGAAAGAAAAAAAATAACAGTTGTTTTTAGAGGATATGGTACCTTTCTAAATGAGATCCCTTGTGATGTTTGGAATGTGAGCAATTTTGGGCCAATTTTCACTTGATTCTGCCTCACATTCTTTAACCAACAGGGGACATCCGATGATTTCTAGGGTCTGTAACTGGGTGAGACGAGGCATTCCTTCAGGCACCGATACTAAATGTGGGAAACACCTTATGGTCACATGTTGAAGCGATGATAGGCTACACATCCAGTCAGGCAATGTCTCTAGGTCATCACAATATTGTAAGGTAATTTTTTGTAGAGAAGGAAGACAGTTGAAGTCCTCACTAAACCAAACTGCAATTTCATGAACTTGCTTGCTTGAAAAATATTCTATTTGAAGATGTTGGAGAGAAAAAAGATTATGCAACCAATTTTCTGGGATGTTATAGACAGGAAGTTTGTGTCCACCAATACACAGGGATTTGAGCATGGAAAGAGGAGGAAACGAGACACTCTGATTGTTTAGTGTTGCATCCAGTATCTCCACATGACTGCCATTTAACATCAATCTCTTGTCAAGTTTTGGAAAAGCAGGCATGCAAGTCAACTTCCGGCATCCTTCGATTGATAATTGAGTTAGAAGAGGAAAAGGAGGTAAGGATAAATGGCGTGATTGTGTAGAGTCAATATCATCTCCTATCCTATACCACCCTCGCAACTCTAAGCAATACTCCAACTTGAGGCTCTCCAAAGATGGGAAGAATTTTTCAGGAAAAAGAGGCTTTTCGTAATGTATGAATTCCAGCATACCAAGGTAACTTATATGAAGTGACTTAAGGAATGGAAGATGTTCTAACGGGGGGAGAAACTGCAAACTTCCACAAAAAGTGAGAGAGATTTCAACAATATTTGTTAGTGAAGAAAGCCATTTTGAATGAGTAATACCATTATACCGCAACACCTGAAAGTCCCAAGGACTGATTTCATGCACTCGCAATTTCAACGTTGTAAGGCAAACAAGACTGCTTATAGATTTGAAAAGATCTATCGAAGCCTTGCAATCATATATGTTAAGGCATCTTAAATGCTTTAATTTTCCAATTGAACCAGATAGTCTAGTTAAAGAAGAATCTGATAGTTTCAAGACACGCAAGTATTTGAAATTTGAAATAACTGACGATTCCTCCCCATCCAATCCTGTCCAAAAGGGAGATGAGGACAACAAAAAAGTTCTCAACCTGCCTGCATCCAGTGAGTCCAACAAACCAATTGCACTACGTTGAAACGATATATGCATGGGTCTTCCTACTGGTTCTTTTGCATCGCCATCCAAAAAACAACAAAATTTTCCAGCTACTTGCATTGCGAGATCATGCATTAAATCATGCATTTTGAAACTATGTATATTACCATCTCTGTCAATTCTTGCATCTTGGAAAAATGACTTTGTCAAGAAATTCTTCACGAATTGGTTACCAGCATCTTCCATGTGCTCAATATCAGGTGAACCTTCGAGATAACCTTGTGCCATGCACAGCTGAATCCATTCATCCTTCTCTATTTCCCAATCCTTAGGATATACGGAGCAGTACGCAAAGCATTGTCTGTGCTGAGGAGACAAGTTTCGATAGCTCAGTTTCAGAACCGGCATGATGCTATTTTCATCTTCGCATAATCTCCATAAGTCACCTTGCAAGATATTGTTCCATTCACTCTCTTTACTTTTACTTTGCAATAGGCCTCCCAATGTTCTAATAGCTAGTGGAACTCCTCTGCATTTTTCTGCTATCTCCTTACCAATTGATTCTAGAGTTTTGTTCACTCCTTGAGCCTCATTACCGTATGTAACGATGTTCTTTAACAAACCCCACGATTCTTCTGGAGTTAAACCATTCAAAGCATAAGGGTCACATACACCCATTGTCTGTGCCACAGTTTTACTCCGAGTCGTCACTAAAATCTTACTACCTTTAGCACCACACATCAAGTAAGTTCTCAATTCAATCCATTTTTGATGACTCTCATTCCAAATGTCATCTAGGACTAAAAAGTATTTTCTTCCCGATAAATTTTGCCGGAGGTTATTTTGCAAATTCTCTAATGATAAGTTTTCGTCAACTTTTCTATTTAATAACGACTCCAATATGTTCTTCAAAATAGTTTTGACATCAAAGTCTTCAGACACACATACCCATATCTTCTTTTCAAAATATTTTTGCACTTCCCCGTCATTATACACCAGCTGAGCAAGAGCTGTCTTGCCTAAACCACCAATACCAACAATGGCAATCAAGGAGACATTGTGGTTTCTATGTGGTTGCCTCAATAAATTTATAATCTCTTTTTTATTATCTTCTCTACCAATGATATCCGATTCTAATACAAAAGAGCAAGTTTCTCTCCTTTTATCGTCACTTTGCTTAACAACCACAATATTTTGGCTCAAATTCAACTTGGTCATTTCATCCACTACATCATTAAATCTTTTTCTTATTTTTTCAATCTCATTAGCCATTTTACGGCGAAAAGAAATTCTTTTTGGAGATAAGGAATGCAATACCTTGGACACTTTGTTCTTCTTACGTGCTTTCATTTTGTGTCTCATGCCTTCAATAACAAATTCATCTAGCAAGTCATCAGCAGGATGAAGCACATCATTGAGTCTTTTAATCCAGTTTTGAACAGCATGGTTTTGTTCTTGTTTCTCCTCAGCATCAAGGAGCACAGCTTTGATGGATTCAACCGTCTCCCGAAGCCTATCCACCTCATACTTAACGCCATATATCTGTCGAAATTCACGACAGGCCTCAGAAGCCAAGCTGTCAAAAGAAACAAAAAATTCAGTACACTAACTAAATGTTTTCATTTTGAGATTTTTCTTCTAAAAAGGTATTTAATAAAATAAAAAAATAAAAAACTATGTTTGTTAGATGTTACAATTATAATGAAATGTGTAGAGTAAGGTATGAAAATTTGTTCACCTTTTAATGATGCTTTCAGTAAGGCCATATGGAATTTGTTCAACCATCCTTCAAAAAGAGCAGATTGATCAAGAGGAAGATTGAAAAGTTGAAGAGTTTGAGAGTGAGAAAGAAAGAATGTAGGAAAATAATTGGTGTACAATGTACATACAAAGGGAAGGGACCAAAATGGAATTATAAGGTGAAAAGTAGTCAAGTTTGTGCTGCTAGCTAGGTGGACCAACCCAACACTACCTACCAAACAATTATTGTAAAGTCTCTGGCGTTATTAAGATTGGTATAAATTACTGCTCTTCATGTACCACTCTTTTGGTACACCCTTTTCTACCACCGATGACATGGCATGGAAATATTAAAAAATTTAACTTTTTTTTTGTAAAGAATGATAAAAAAGAAAAGAATAGATCTAGCAAATAAAAAAATTGATATTTTGTCTCCCATTTGAGAAATGTGATCTCTGCTCTCTCTCCATCTCTTTGTCGTTGCTATCTCCGATCTTCGACCGCCATCTCCTCCCAGTCTCTGACGTCTGCATTCTCTCTAACTGTCTCTTCTCCTTCTGTGATTCAACACCGACCGTTGTCTCCGTCGCCGAATCAAACCGTTGAAGGTGATGTATATCTTAAATCTTGTATTGTTTTCAATTGACCAGCTTGTATATTATAAATTATGGTGCCACTTTAGGCTTTATGTAGCTAACTGTTTAATTGAATTACTACATCAAATCTCTCTTGCGCACACAAATTTCAACATGGATAATATTTCAACAACTCTGTAATATTTGCATATGTTTTTGGCTTTCTGGAATTAGCTATACCAATTTATGAAGTTTTTGCACCTTACCCATTTGGATGCTTTTATTATATTAATGGTTGCACATGATGAGAATTGCATTTGTTTTTGTGATACATAGAAAACATTCGTTTATCATTGTATTATTGTTAGTAAAAAATCATAAGTTTTTCCCAAATTTTTTAGTTTGATTGTGATTGTTCCTCTAAATGTTATCACGTAGAGTTGGTGTCAAATTCTTAATCACAAGAATTGTGGTCACACTTTTGTTAAAAAATGGTCAAAGTGTTAGAAATTGGAAGGAAAAAAATGTGGTTACGTCTATGTTAAAATATGGTTAGGTGCAAATAAATTTTTGTCAGTATCTCTATAATAACAAAGATAGGAAAACATTAACTTGTCGCAATATTATCTCCATAACGTTCTTCAATTTTTGTGGAAAACATGTGATTATAAAAGGTGTTTGTATTTTAGTTATAAGATGAACTTTTTCAAATCATTCTTATAACGTGTGTTGAGAATAGGTGTTTGTGGGTGTTTTAATTGTTGTTGCTAGAAATTGTTTTTGTATACAACAGATAAGGTAAACAAACAAAAACAAATGAAAAAGGGTTGGTGGTGTTGGTGTTGGTGTAACTACACTTTAGTTAATTAGACGTTTAATGTGTATATAATTGTTGTCTTTGATGTGATTAATGAATGAATAATGTTAATTTTTCAGCCAAAGATAAAGACTCAAATCTCCCGTACCAATAAGTTGGTAGATATTAGAGGTACTATGCGCAAATGAGTATAATATGGAAACAATGTTCCGATATCTGGTGGAAATGAAGACCTATATAGGAATCGATGGTACTTTATTGAAGGAAATATTGCATAGGTGGGATGCAAGTAGCTTAGGATTTAGAGTAGGTGTTCGGACTGTAGCCTTTAAACATATAGTCCTTTGTTTGGCTCTAGGTTTGCCTATTGTAGAAAAATCTTTGTCGGAATCGATTGATAGGGATAGTCATGTTCAAACATTGTTTGACATGAACGAAGTTATTGATATTAATAGTGTACATTCAAAGTTGGAGGTCCTTCAAGAAGGGGACAACATAGATAATTTTTGTAGAGTTTACATCTTATTCGCCTTGTGTTTTATATTTTCCGAAATCACACAAGTACATATAATTGGGGTGTTGCTGTTTACGAAGATTTAATGGGTAATCTTAGTAGTGCAGCGTCAAGTCATAAATAACTTCTATAAATAACTTCTTTTACAATCTGCGAGTTTATCACGCCTAAAGACGGACAAGTCATAATTTATGAAAAAACAGTGGTCACGCACCTATAAAAATATGGTCACACAAACCATATATTTGGCTAGTATATCTTTCCCAAGTATAAATAATCTTATCTTAGGCGAATCGAACACATAATATAATTTGATCACTGCACTAAAAGTTTTTCCAACCATAAATAACTTCTTTTACAATCTGCGAGTTTATCACGCCTAAAGGCGGACAAGTTCTAATTTCTAAAAAAATAGTGGTCACACACCTTAAAAAATATGGTCACACAGACCATATATTTGGCTAGTTTATCTTTCCTAGATATAAATAATCTTGTTTTAGGCGAATCGAACACATAATCTAATTTTATCACTGCACTAAAAGCATTTTCAACCACAAATAACTTCTTTTACAATTTGTGAGTTTATTGATGAGCAAAACCGCAAGTGTACGGTTCTGCCGAAGTAGTAAAAAGAGAGTATCATTTCAACAGGGAGTTGTTTAATTTGATTGACTTTTAAAAGATGATTAGAAGAGAATTTGATTATAAAGATTGGGTTTTAAAGGTTTTAAAACAATAATAATAAAAGGCGCCTTGGGATTATTGGTT
>Ga0315915_1002378_pt1 | contig 23717 bp, 17 predicted proteins | sample MpolbnodulesMG_FD_207738 | JGI IMG/M metagenome (GOLD analysis project Ga0315915, IMG submission 207738) | Medicago polymorpha root nodule microbial communities from Los Angeles, California, United States - branched nodules | ecosystem: Host-associated > Plants > Roots > Nodule | place: USA...
GTGATAGGGATATTGCATATTATATGCAGGGGCCGGGTTCGAACCCCGGACACCCCACTTCTCCACAATTAAACTGTGTGAGCTCTAGTCACTAAGCTGCTTGAACAAAAAAAAAAAGATTGAATGAAATCAATATCCTCCCTCACCTTACACTTTGATCAAAATCATTGTACTTCTATATTTTTTTTATTATTTAAAAGAAAATTGAATTCATTTGAATTATTTAAACTATCGGTTACGAAAAAATATAATCATATACTACTATTGTCATCAATCAAATATCAAAACGGTTATTTTTTAATATGAATATAATCATGAAGATGATATACCTCACAATCGTGATAGCATTCGTATTTTTTAATAAAATTATGTAGAAATATATAGAATATTATAAAAAAATTAGAATTTTTTAACAAAACACGAATTAAATATGAATTTTTAACCAAAAAAAATAAAAATTCATATTTAATTAATTTTTTGTTAAAATTTTTTAGAGAGATTCTTATAATATTATAAACTTTTATGCAAAATTTTATTAAAAAATATGAATCTTTTTTTTTTTTTGAGGAAGCTAAACTAACCCCCTCAAATTGGCACCAGAGATAATCAAACATGAGACCTTGAGGAGGAGCACACTCCCAGGTTCCAAGTCAATACCACTAGGCCAATCCAAGTGGGTTAAAAAAAAAAAATATGAATTCTACACGTGCGTTTACTTATAAAAAGAGATCAAAAGTAAAGATGGAAAACTTTTGAAAAGGCGAAGAAATTTTTTATAAAGACTGAAACGAAAATTTTGTATATTTATAGAACGAAAAACATATTGAACCCTTAGATTTTTTTTGTGGCGTCCATCTGTAATTAGATTGTTTAATTTGTTCTTGAATAATTTTTTTTTGTCAAGCAAAAAAAGAACAATTGAAGAATATATTTTTAGAAGAAGTAGCTCCCCGACGACGTCTTTCTCACTGAAGCCTCTTAACACTTCTTCTATTTTGCCCATTTTCAAGGATGATTAACATGAATATACACATACTATAAAAAGTTCTACGGCAAACAATTGCATGATAAAAATTTCTCTGTTTCTCATCTCAATGAAGAACAATATCTTCTCTTCTAATCTCAAAACCAATCCTCAATGACAATTGAAGAATAATTTTTTTTAATAATTAGAAGAAGTATTATTAAAGAATATATCGTGAAGACCACTAAATTAAAAAAAAATATATACGAGTGAAGACGGTTTTCACTCCCCGACAATTTTCTAACAACACAAAGACCACCGAATAATATATGAGAAATGTTAACGAGCACTTCCAGAGTACTCTTTAAGTATCTTTAATAATAAATTTTTATGAAAACTTATGTAATCAATGCTTCCATGAACACACAATATGCCTAAAAATGTGACAGCAAACACTAAATATTAGCTAACAATTCACATAACAAGTTTGGGGTTACATCAGTGATTATTATAATAGTTAATATAAAAACAAATAGTAATCAAGTGGCTTAAGCTTCTGTTTTGCAATCATACCGCAGAAATACACATGCTAAGATAAATATACTAGGACAATATTTGTAAATCATCAATTGAAGTTTAGTTGAATATGTATTCTTGAAGCTAATAATCTTTCTTAAAATAAATGAAATAGTATAATTTGAAGTTAATATTGAGATTAAAAAGAAGAAATAATGAAGGAATTCAAGATATACAAGTACATAATTTGGGAAAATGTGATTCATAACTAGACCTAAAAGCCTGAAACAATTCTTCATATTGCTAGAATTGACAAATTGATATAAAATAGGATCATAGTAGGTCTACTTTGTGTGTGTAAGTGTTTACTGTCAGAGACCTAACTGATAAAAAGTATGCATAGTCAGTAGGCCCATTCCTACGAATTCAGAGACTCGGTTCTGTAAGTGAAAAGAGACCCGTAATAAAATAAAAACGTAATTTTTTTAAAAGAACAATGTTCTATTTAAATTTTTTAAAAGATAAATACAAGGTGTCGTGTATATGCAATACACCCAAGAGTATTACTTTTTCCACCCTATGGTATTCTAGCGCGCCCTATTTTTTTTTCTTCCAAAAATACCCCTAGTCCAGAATATATAATCCGAACACCTTCCGGAAAATGAATTCCGGACAAATTCGTGGATTTTGGCATTTAAACAACCTTGATGTATGTTGATGCCAATGTTGAATGGATGGATTCGGAATGCATAATCCGGACACTTTTTACACTTTCCGGATTGTTTAATCCGAAATGTGTAAATCACCCCGTTGAAAGTCAACAAATGGGGAGGGAAATGATGTTTCCTGATTACATAATCCTGAAAGTGTAAAAACATTCCGAATTATGTAATCTGAACCACATCAGCACAGAGGCAGAAGCCATTTGTTTCGGCTGAGCCTCTGTTTTAGAGCATGTAGTCCAACATTTTGGCCTTTGACCAGTTGTTCAAACAAAAAATTCAACTTATAACATAACAATTAACGACACAATATAATTTTCAAACATTCAAACATTAATAAAACATAAAAATAAAAATTATTCAAGTGTTACATAATTAAAAATCATCCAAAATATTCAAATATAACATAACATGATTAAAAATTACAATCAACCCCTAATAACTATACCTGTACCACCGCCACCACCCCTGCCACCTGTGGCACCCCTGCCACCCTCAGTAGCTCCCTGACGACGGTAAACCTTCCCATCATGCACCTCTTTCAACACATCCTCCAAATGTTGCCCTTCCTCAGACCCTCGCGGCACCAGACCACTGGACATCACATCATACACATGGTCTCTGATGCGGCTCATCCTTCCACTAAGCTGTAAGTACCCATGCTCTCCATCCTCCTGAGCAGCAAGCGCATCAAGGACCTCACGCTCTGGGGGCCTCGACACCGGTACCGACATGTCAAGAAGAATCATGCGTGGATGAGAATGGTGATAAAACCACTCGATGTATCCATCTACTGCCTCCACACCATGAACTGCACGATGCCCCAACTGCTCAGGTGTCAGCGCATGATTAAGTGCATGTTGAAAGCGGTTTGTGATCTCCGCCAAATTGGTCACAGGAGGTGCACTCTCAGTGGGATGTCTCGGTATGGTTTGAACCCTCCCAAACTGACGAAGCACTCGTTGCAATCTGTCACACCACCACCGTGCAACGATGATATGGGTGATCTGTTTATCATGCATCGCCTCTATCTTCTTTTCGTTGTTGATGCATTTTAAATTGTCACGCCACTACAAATAATAAAAAACAATACCTAAACATCAGTTTACACTCATGGCTTCACAAACAGAGCAATTCAACAATTTATAAAATAACATTAATAAACATCAGTTTCACGAATATAAACATCATTTTCACAAAGATTAACAACATATTAAAGTAAGTTTAACAGTAATAAATACCTCGCCCTCGGACGCCTTCCTGGCCACATGCACATGGTACCTCCACAGCAGGCTAGTGTCGTGTGGGCCACCGGGATAACCATAAGGAGGCTCAGGGTCCTCCACATGCTTCTTCCTCGTCCGCCTTTGCTGTGGCTCGGCGTCTTCCATATCCTCCTCCATTGCCTCAAGCTCCTCCTGAATCTCCTCCTCCTCCATTTGTTGTTGCTGCTGCACGTCCATATCATCATACTCTTGCTCATTCTCCGGTTCCGACTGAGGCTCGACATTAGCACGGCGTCCCCTGGCACCCCGACGCCTTGGAGGAACAACACCTTCCTCCTCCATCCGTTGGAGATGTTCTCTCCTACGGGTAGCATGCCCTGCCACCCTTACGCGCTGAGTAGAGAAGGAACCTTCTGTAACACGCACAAAACATCATATCAAAAACTATTCTTTGTGTTTCCAGATTTTATTTTCCGGATTGCAACAATACTGTATGGAAAACGAAATCCGGAATGCTTTAGTGCAGAAGAAAAAAAAATGGGAAAATTAACTTGCATGCATAAAGAAATCGAACTAACCATCCATTGGATGTTTATCAAGGGTTGAAATGCGGTCCTTTTGAGCAAGAAAACATCAATTTTGGTTGGATTTTTGTAGTTCGAATTTTGGGATAAGAGGGAGAGAGTAAAAAGTGAAACTGTAAAAATGGGGGTGAACTTGCTTTTATACTACGAATCTGTCGGGATTACATGTAATCCGGAAACTATTTTCCATTTCCGGAATTTGTTTTCCGAAGGGCTTTTTGATAATTTATGCAGGGCGCGTGAGAAGGGCATAAGGTGAGAAAAGTAACAAAGGTGAAAATCACTACCCTATTCTAATAGGCCTAACACCTAACACCAAAAGCAAGAATACCCAATTCTAATAGGCCTAAATCAAGACAACAGAAAAGGAAAAGGAAATCCAATCGGGGAAGAATAAAAGGAAAGTCTGATGAAGTGATGGTGATGGAACACGTGGTATCAGAGAGAAAGAGAATAAAGTTTTTTTTAGTGGGGTAGTACTTAGTAGTACTACTGGGCTATAAATTTTTTTTGGAGGCCCATACCTTGGGGAGACCTAGTTCCATTGAGCTCCTTGCACACCTCAAGGTCCGGCCCTGATAGTCAGAGACCTAACAACAAGTATCCCACAACCACATAACAACTCCATTGAGGAAGATTGACCCAGTTATTGGCGAAGTGCAACACTTCATTAACACGAGTTTAGGGATATTGATTTCGGTTCAGGGATCAAAGTAACAATTTTCTACTTTCACTCTAGTTCATGTGACACCTCATACTCTTTGTCTGCATAAAACATTTGCCACATCATCGGTTAACGAAATTATTTAACGCAAGTATAAAGTCATAACGAAAGTGTACATTCAGAGACTACTTTGTATTTAATCCTAAATCAGAGACATTTGTGACAGCGAGGTGCAGAATCACGAACCCATCGTTTACTCTTTTAAATTATTTTTTATAAAAATAAATCAGTAATTTGAGGGAAACCTAACAGCCTTAAAGACCTTTTAATTGTTTGAGGTATGATATTTGAACAACTATTTATGTGACAACTTTTGGTACAACCATAAATTTACAAAGAAAAGTATGTATTGTCATGAAAACTAAAGTAATAGAGAGAGAAAGTAAAAAAATAATGTGAGTATGAGAGAGAAAGTTGTAACAAAAGTTGTTAGAAAATGGTTGTACAGATATCATTTCCCACCAACCCCTTATTATCTTTTTTTACCATCCACATCTTATCCAATTAGAAAATTGTTGTTGACACATATGATAGGGCTGAAAAACACATGTAAATGACGAAAATGCCCCCTCGGCAGTTAACTACCGAAATTAAGAACCGACTGTAGTTAACTACCGAAGTTCCTTCGGCAGTTAACTGCCGAAGAAGAAAGGGGAAAGAAAAAAAAAACCTCCATCGGCAGTTAAGTGCTGAGGAGCTCAAAAATGCCAAATTTTTCCCCTACTTGTTGAGCTAGTGTATATATGTGTGGGTTCCATTTGTTTGTCCTGGAATCGAAACTTAAGTGCCTAAAGGTCACAACCTACTATTATAACTTAACTGCCAAATTCCATTTGTTGAGCTGTAACTTTTTTCCCTCTTTTGCCTCTCAAGGTCACAAATAACGGTTAAAAGTAAGAAAAATTATCTTTCTTTGGTGCCGGTCTTTTGAGGCATGGTTAACAATCCTTACCTACCCTTGTAAATAAATATTTCAAATTCAAACCCTTTGAATTTAAAGCTAGCTTACCTATAAATTTAGGATAATCAATTATTATATCCTACATCCTCAACTAAATTAACAATATCTAGAGGACAGGTTTAACTTCCTAAAGCTAAACACACATTCTATATATCTTCTACTGTTTCAATTTCTAAATGAGGCACTTAAGTTTCAGTTAACACATATATACGCTAGCTCAACAAGTAGGGAAAAAAATTGGCAGTTTTGAACTCCTCGGCACTTAAGTGCCGATGGAGGTATTTTTTTTTGCTTTTCCTTTTTTCATCGGCAGTTAACTGCCGAAGGAACTTTCCTTCGGCACTTAACTGCAGCCAGTTCTTAATTTCGATAGTTAATTGCCGAGGAGACATTTTCGTCTTTTTACATGTGTTTTTCAACCCTATCATATGTGTCAACAACAATTTTCATCCAATTATCACCTTCCTCTTTTCTGATCGCTGTTGGTATTTATTTTACCTTTACTCTCTCGGTTATTCAAGGTCTCAGATCCAAGGTAAAGTACTCATCTTATCAATAATCAACATTATTTCGTTCTTATGTTTTTTATGATTAGCTTATACTAGTTTTTAATATAATGTTCATACTTCAGCATTTCTGTGTAATTCAAAGAAATGAACCTTTTCTTTATCAGATATATGAATCCCCTTTTGGCTAGGGTTAAGATCCTCTCCATTTGACAAAATAAATAGAGTTTGCAATTTGAAGAGAGATAGACACAAAAAATAGATGGTGGGTCCTACCACTAAGTGTGTTCTACCATCATTAATTATATTTTACTTTTTTCAAGATTTTATGTGTCTTTATCTCTCCAAATGGAAGAAATGGAGAAAGACATAAATGGAGAGGATCTTAACTCTTTTGGCTATGTCTTGTAAGTCCCCTTTTGGCATTTCTGTTAGTTTCTCTAAAAAGAAACGTTAATTTATGTATCAATTTAGTCCCCTGTGTTTTGCTCCGTTGTTAGTTTTAGTCCTTTCTGTTAACTTTTTTTCCAGAGAAACTAACAAAAAGGACTAAAATTAGTAACAGAGCAAAACATAGATGACCAAATTGGTACAAATTATAGTTAGGGGACCAAATTGAGACAATCAATTAAGTTAAGGGACCGGGTGATTGAATAAGTCATTTACTTATTTTGTTTGTGTTCATTTTTGCAATTCAGTGTAGCAATGAAAAGAAAAAAGGGTTCAATAACTCCCGCTAGGGCTAGCCTAAGAAGCAATAAAACAAAAGGGTTTCCTTACTTTGATAATCTTCCATCTCACATCACCACCCACATTTTGCTTCAACTTCCCATTAAATCTCTTCTCATTTGTAAATGTGTGTGCAAGATTTGGAAAACAATGATTTTGGAACCACATTTTGCTAAATTGCACTTTGAGCGATCACAAGTTTGTCTCATGATTCGGACAAATGACGGTAGACTAGTGTCAAGAACCATGTACCTTCTTGAGTGTGAACCTGAAAAGTTTGAGATTGGAAGCAACAATCATGTGAAGCTTGCACCTATATTTAAGCTTCCTCTTCGTAATGCCAACTCATATAGGGAGAAAATCGAGAATAAACCCAAGCGCCCTATTCGTGCTGCGAGACTAGTTTTGAAGAAAAATGGAGAGAATAGTATCAGGGATAGTCAAAGCCTTAATTTTGATTTCAAGCCATATTATGATAAGTTTGGTGTTGCGAATTCTTGCAATGGCTTGCTTTGTTTGTGTTGCCCATCTGAGGGACACCCTTTATTGATTTGCAACCCAGTCACTGGCGAGTTTATAAGAATTCCTGAAGCTACTATTAACACTCATGATAAGAGAAGTCAGCTAAACATGCGAGGACAAGTTGGTTTTGGTTTCCAACCTAAAACTAATGAATATAAGGTGATAAGAATCTGGAGGAGATATGCTATGATCCTTGAGATAAACACAATTGGAACACCATCATGAAGAAATGCTGAAGTGGATCCTCAAATTTCTATTGGATCAGATTTGAGGCTCCGTTATCCCACGTGTGTTAATGGTGCGCTTCATTGGATCGGATTTGTGGATGAAGAAAGATCTATATTGTGTTTCTGTTTAGAAACTGAGAAGTTGCAATCATTTCCTTCTCCTCCAGTGTTTCAAAATCATAATAATGGATTTCGTTGTAATGAGCGTATTCACATGGGAGAATTAAGGGGATTACTTTACATTTGTGATACTGTGGTCCGTCCTGTCAGTCCTTTAGGCAGACCTGATTCACGGCATTATGATTTATGTTGGCCGGTAAAACACTTTGAAGAGGGTGCTGCCATATTGTTATATCATTCCTGTAATTGTCTTATCTACTATGAACCCGAGAAACATAGTTTCAAAGTTTTTCGAATTCACGGCACTTCTTCCGAATTTGTTGAAATAATTCGACATAATCCACTCAAGGTAAGAATGTAGCTGCTAACATTTTATTTTGATTGAGAAATTGAATTTGATACTCCCTTAGAAATCATACAAACCCAGTTCCTCTTCGTTATCTAATATCTACCACCTTTAATTACAAATTGGCTCTGAGAGTTAATCGAAATAAATCCATGTAGACAAAAGTTTTGGTTACTAATTATATCTTATAAATTTTCTTTATACCTTCTGTGTTGGAGGAGGTGAAAATGAACAATTATTGTAATATCAGTCTTTGTAATAAATAGTTTATCGAGATTATTCACTAATATTGTTTTAATTGATATAGGTGTGCAAATGTTGAATTGCGGGAAAAAAATGAAGTTCTTTCTCTGTCTCAAGAGATTGTTGAGACTTGAAAGTTCATGTTTTTCATCATCTTAGGTTCAAATCTAGTCTCTTCCATTAGGTTCAAACCTCCTCGATAAATTGTATTTCATTTAAATTAGGCTTAAATATGATAATCGTCCCTGTAATTTGGGTCTGTTTTGATTTTCGTTCCTGTGAAAAAAAAAATTGAATTACATCCCTGAAAAATATTTTTTGTTTGAAAAAGGTCCCTGGCCCCACTTCATGGCTGACTTGGCATGGTTTTGGCCACGTGGCAGTTGCTGACTGTGCAACTTTTGCCACGTGGCAGTGCACGTAATTAAAAAATTAAAAATAAATTATGGAAATTATTTTTTAAATTTAAAAATCATAAAAAGTTTCTGAAAAAAATCTGAAAATACTTTTCCGAAAAAAAAAATCTGAAAAAAAAACTTTGAAAATTAAAATTTTCGAAAACATAATTTTTTGACAAAAAACTGTTAAAATTAAAAATTTTGAAAAAAAATGTGAAAATTAAATATTCGAAAAATAGATTTTTTTAATTTGAAAATTATATATTAAATTTTTTTCGAAAATAATGACAATTATATTTTCAAAAGTTATAAATTTATAATTTTCGAAAATAAATTATAAATTTAAAAAAAAAATCTAATTTCTTGTTCTTTTACAAAAATTTTAATTTTAAAAAAAATCATTATTTTTCAGAATATATAATATTCAAAAAAATTCAGAAAATTATTTAAATATTTTAAAATTTATTTTCAGAATTTTTATATTGTTTTTAAAATTTATTTTCATATTTTTTAATTTTAAAAACAATATAAAAATTCTGAAAATAAATTTTAAGCCTTTTACAGAGACGAAAATCAAAACTGGCCCAAATTACAGGGACGATTATCATATTTAAGCCTTTTAAAAATATTTTTTAAAATTTAATATTAGGTGGCACGCCACGTCAGCACCACGTGGCAAAAGTTGCATAGTCAGCAACTGCCACGTGGCCAAAACCATGCCAAATCAGCTGAATAGTGGGGCCAGGGACCTTTTTCAAACAATTTTTTTTTTACAGGGATGTATTTCAAATTTTTTTTTACACAGGGACGAAAATCAAAACTGACCCAAATTACAGGGACGATTATCATATTTAAGCCTTTAAATTATGATAGTTGTGATGTGTGAATCAAAAATGTATACAAAGGAATTTATTTTTATCTCCTAATGAGCATGATAAAAAATGATTCTGGCATTAATAGCAATAATCTGTGCTGAAATCTGAATTGGTGTTCAAATCATTCAGAAACATTTTGTTGAATATGCTGCTTCTTTTCCTGGTTAAAAGAATATGCCTCTGTATATCAAAAAAGAAAAGTCAGCCTCAACATTTCAGTAATGCTTTTTTACCCTAAAAAATATGTATCTTACCATTCATTTTTTTTTGTCAACTTGAATAAAAAACGCCTTTACAACTCAGTAAATTATAGTATATTGATTGATTTATTATAGAATAAATAATTGTTTCATAAAAAAATTGAGTATAATTGCCAAAAATAATCCATATTCACAGTTTCAATTTGAATAAATTGTATTTAGATTGATTTTTCAATAATGTAAATATATTTAAGTTTGAAATTGGAGTCCAAGCAAGCATACTCCAAACAACACCCCTACTAAACTCAAGAATAGAAACCCAACATAGGGAACCAATGCAAACTAGGCAATAGGACTCCTAAGTAGAACCTTAGTGTGGAACCAACATCCACATAACACTCAATCAACCTTCATTCTCACAACCATAACATAATTAGACAACTATACAGTGAAATTAAGTAGACATATAATTTTGTTTACTGGTTTTTTTTTAAGTCAAATTTCAGCTATTGAAGTGGCTAGAAACAATTTTGGATATACCTAACAACCTAATTAGTGCTCCTGAGATGATTTACAAAGATTTTCAAGTTTGTCTCTCCATATAGCTGCAAAAGTCAGCAAACAAGCTTAGGGCTTAGGTTATTCCATGAAACTGCCAAGATTTGGGTATTCAAGCTTGCAGAAAGCAACAAATTGTGAACATAATACTTGCAGATGTGTAAAATATATATGAATACAGTCATATACTCAAACGATATTTTACCTGCGTCATTAAATCTTTCCTGTCTGATAGCTAAATGCATATTATGCATATACTATTAAATGGGTTGTTATTCTAATAAAAGCATAATAATATTAAAAATCTGGCCATTACTTGTATCTGTTTTACATTCGCCTTAACCCACTTTTGAAGCTTATCCTACAACAACAACAAGCAACCTCGTTTTGTTGTTGTTTTTCACATAGTTAAAATTTTCTTATTTGTATTAATAGAATTTAGATGAAAGTTATGAATTTGGTTCCAGTCATAAACATAATTATGGATTTAGCTTGAATGCAAGAAGAGTAAAATTTTCATCAAAAGGATTTTATATGAATTTTGAGATGTTGATTGGTGTTTATATATTTCATATTTTTTTTAGACAAAATAGAAAATATATAAAATAAAAAGAAAGAGATACAAAGGCCGGGGAAAATTAGACCTGATCCAGGAATAGCCCAAAAGGAAATACATCGTGATAAAACAGTCCAAATGGATCATCAACTCTAATCTATTCTAACAAAAAATCACTAATCACAGGTACAACCCAGCGAATTCAAGTACGGGCGCGAAACCATGTTACAAAGAAAGTATGAAAAGTGAACATCTGCAGAGAACCATTACAGTTTAAATATGGTGAATGGATCGACCGTCAACACAATAACAAAATCCAAGTGCCAACAACTCCATGATCAACAACAAGCATAAAATGCCTTTTCGAGCAAGACAACACGTATGAACTCAAATCGAGGGATTAGTCCAATACGTTAGTAACCAAACTCTTTCGAGTTTTTGAGACAGTGCTAGAGTGGAGGCAACGCATCGAGACCTGCAGATCTCAACAGACTTGCAACATCAGAGAAACGAGTTGGGCCCACCAACACAACATCCACCGTGGATGATATGAAACACTCATCCACCCTAGACTAGACTGAGCCTTGTAGGACAAGCACGGTTGCAAGTTGAATTGTTTGGAGTGTTAGAAGGGCTATTATCCCTTGTTAGAGAAACTTATCTTACCTCTATACTTAAAAAAATTCAAATATATTTTCAAACAACACGAAATTCACGTTTTTCTGGTTAAGCGTCCAAATTAGAAATCACATTTTTATTTTTAAAAATGGCAAGTCATTTTCCTTTTTTTTTATTATCAAAAAGTTCTACTTCCCTATCATATTTTGAATACATTTTTTTAATACAATAGCATCCTTGTCCTAAAGCTTAAGTTTCCATATACTGAAGAGCTGCTTGCTACCTGCCATGAAAAACTCAGCAATGACTATTCTTCCCTTACTTGTCAGTCCAAATCATCAAAAGTTTTATTTTCTTCTTATCCCCGTCTGTCTGGAGCGTCTATAAGGCTGTTTCAACAACTTGATTAACTCATATGTTCTGACATTTTGACCAGAGTAAAGGCAAAGGTCGAGTGGAGTTAAACCATCCTGAGACAAACAAAAGATAAATTGAATTCAAATATCAATGTAAAAGAAACGGCTAGTATTAATCTGCTAGACAACATATTTTGAACAATCAATCATTGCCTAAGAGTTTCTCTAATTTTATAAACCACAGACAAATATTATGATATGCATATTAAAACTCGACATCGAGTTGAACAAAACTTTAGACACCAAGAGCTGTTAAACAAAAAAACTAAATATTCATCAATCACGGCTCTAAAACAAATTCAATCAAGCCTTATCACCTCTCCTGCAAGGTGAGGACTGAGGTTGGCTAATCAACGCATCACAGTCAATCAAAAATCAATATTTTAATGAAACTATTAATTTTTTTATCCAAGCATGGGACTAGATATGTAATAGTTCAACAAAGAAGCAAGTGATCGGCAAAGTCTAATGATTCCTAAATAACAGTTGAAAGTTTTTCTTCAACAACCGATAGGTTTTTAATGACTTAGGAAAGACTTCCCTGGTTAATGGGCGAATCTCGTGTAAGTATCTCAATTTCTTAGCCATTCGTTTAAATCACCTAACTGGTTGTTAAGGAAGAGACGAATCTTCTAAATACTTGTGTCGCACCAACACTTCAGATTGAATACATGTCTGATGTCCAACATGACACCAACACGTCAGGTTACATTTAATCACTTCTATTTTCTAAAGAATTATCAATGTCTGCGTGACAGTGTAAATGTTCAATGCTTGTGTCAGTGCTTCGTAGGTAAATACCAGTGACAACTGATATTTTACCAACGACCCATTAAAAGCACCTAGATTCTGCCCGCTTCTATTTTGTAAATTATTAACAATGTCAAAGTGCCAGGGTCATTATGAATGTTTGTGTTGCTTCATAGCTAAATAGCAGTGACAGCTGATATTTACCAATGACCTGTTAAAAGCATCTATATTAAACCCACATTATCTACCACACAAGGTTTTATTACATTGATGGATTAATATAGGAAATCAATAGACAATTACCTTGTTTTTTAATGTCTGATCAGCACCTTTAATCAGCAGAAGCTTCGCTATATCAGTTCTCTGAGTCTGAACAGCAAGATGTAATGGTGTCCAGCCATCCTAAGACAGAGCAAATGAATTTTGTTCTCAAACAGTGGTCCACAAAAGAGTAAGAGGTAGACAAGCTAAGTATAGGAACAATTGATCATACATTGTCCTGAAGATTTATATCCACATTGTACAACAAGAGTACTTTAACTGTTCGGACAGACGCTGTTTGTACAGCATAGTGTATCAAGGTGGCCCCATCCTGTTTCCAGCACATAAACAACAAAGCAAATGCATAGAATATCAGGATACCAACAGGTAACTAAGGATATAATAACTATATGTTAATAGATTAAGGGCATGTTTGGGTTGCCTTATTTGAGCTTATCTTCTGGCATAAACACCCGTGAGACTATTCGGAATAGCTTAAGGAAACAGCTTATAAACATGTCCATAAGTTGTTTGCAGCATATTTCCATAAGCTCCCAGAATAGCTTATGAAAACAGTTTATAGCTTATATGCAACAATTTGATTTTATTTTATCTTTTGTTCTAAAACAATCTTATGCATAAACACTTATATGACAAGAGTTTATGCTATAAGCGTCTAAGATGTAATGATAACAATGATGAATTCCCAATGAGGGCAGGAAGAGCACAAAATATAAATCGCAGTAAGAAAATCAACAGATAAAGGTTTACATATGCTACTATGACAGCACAACATACAATTGATTTTTCACTCACATTATCTTGCACAAACGGATTTGCCGAGTTTCTCAAGAGACAATTGGTTATGGCATGCTTTCTTCCAATTACCGCTTTGCAAAGAGCGGTCAAACCATCCTTGAAAAAGTAAAACAAATCACAATAGTTTAAATAGAGGATTCCACACATTATAATCTTCCATGTAGAAATTAGTATTCATGTACCTTATCCATAACATTAATATCAACATCATGATGCAACAAAGATTCTAAAAGGAAAGATTCTCCACTCGCAGCAAAAGTGTGCAAAGGAAGCCATTTATCCTACAGATAATGAAGATTAGCCATTGAAAACATAAATATAGAGATTACTTACCGAAGGTAACAAACAAGTGAATACCCTTTCCCCTACACTTCTATTATGATTCCAACGTTGAAAAAAAATGCAACAACTACTAAGATTACTCAACAACATCAACAACTACTAAGATTACTCAACAGCATCAACGATGGAACAAAAATTTACTTCAACATCAAAACGAAGGAAAACCAGAGAGTTCTTCTTTTCCAGTAACAGTACAAAATATAATGATGATGAAATATCAGTCATTGTTCATCAGACATGGAATACTTACTGAAGTAGCAACTGACAAGTCTGGCTTTTTCCTACTCAACAAAGCCCTCTCTTCCCTGGTAAACAACCTAGGACGACCTATTCACACAAGCATGAAAAAATGAAATGAAAATCGCAAAAGTTAAAAACCATATATATGCAAACAATGAGAAGCAGCAGTGCATAAAATGAATATCTTCCCGGATTTAACCATCAATGAATAAAATGATCCATTTTATCACATTCAAATTTCTTTGTTTATATTGCCATTCATTAGGTACCAAAGGTTGTGAAGTAGCACCAATTTAAGAGCCATTTTGGATAAACTTCTCCAAAAACACTTACCAAAAGAGAAATACTAAAACTAGATCTCACAAACTATGAGTTTTCAATACAATAGCTTCTCACATAAATTAAAACTAGCCTTTATATCTCAACTTTTTCATAAGTTCTATCGTTTAACTTTTCAATAAACACCCGTAGACTTATAAGCATTTTTCACATAAATTTGTTTTAACTAACAAGCTCCCATAAATCAAAAGCAAATCCAAACCACACTTATTTTTCAAAATGTCCATACATCATCCCCTCCCATAAATCAAAAGCAAATCCAAACCACACTTATTTTTCAAAATGTCCATACATCATCCCCAAGAAAGTTGATTTTCACTACATCAGAGCATGTTGCAAAGAACCAAAAGTTATCTAACAAGCAGAAATCATAATCTATGAAGCAGCAACACAGACACATATACTGGATACGACACTTGACACATAGAAACCAAACGTAACTACATGTGCTTGTGTCTGACACAAATACATGTCAGGCACCGGAACGGCACCCTAAACAAAAATCTATGAAGCAGCAATACATATACATATAACGGATATGACACTGACATCGTGACAAGTAGATACCAAAGGTAACTACATGTATGTGTCTGACACCAATACATGTTAGACACCCGACACAATAATCTATGAAGCGACAAGTACAACACAGACACATGTACCAAATATGACACCGACACGTAGATACCAAACGTAACTACATGTGTTTGTGTCTAACACCATTACGTGTCAGGTGCACCTGACACACCTTCAATCTAGAGACTAAAAGTTGTTACATAGGTCATAATAATCCTCAACAGCATCAACAAAAATAAAACCAAAACAGATTGTAAATACCAATTACCTCCAGTTTTCATAGAAGCAGGGTCATAACTCTCACTATTCAAAAACTCATTAACATCCTCCAAACCTCTCCCATAAACAGCCCATCTAGGATTCCTAGCCACTACCCTCTCATCAACGGACCCACCACTCAACCCACTTTCTTCTTCATCACCCTCTTTCTCAGCAAAAATCTTATCAAGAACCAAAGGCTTCAACTGAGCCAATTTAGCTTCTTTATAAGACTTATACTCATTCAAATCCATATCCCTCAAAGGAATCAACCCTCTTTTCTTCTTCAAAACTTTACTATTAAACTCAATCTCTTGAGCTATCTTACGCCGTTCTTTCTTTGTTATGTTTATCTCTGCTTGAACTTCTTTCCATTTATCAGGAACAAGATTCTCGGACTTTACCACTGTCTTCTTTTTCTTTTTTGAAATGGGTTTTGGTATTTTGTTGTCTACGAGGTTGTTGTCGGAAGTTGGAAAAACGGGGTCTTCGAAAATGCCTTCCTCGAAGACAAGACAATCTCCGATGATGTGTTCTTCGTAGTTGTTGTCGTTGTCATGTTGGTGTGATGAAGAGAGAATTTTGTGGAGGTTGCGGTTAGTGAGAGATTGAAAAGATTGAAACTTGCGAGGTGTGGAAGAAGAAGAAGAAGGGAATGGAGAGAAGAAGAGTGTGTGGTGTTGAGGATTATGAACAAGAGTGGAAAAATTCAACATTTTTGTTCGTTCTTGTTGCAATTGCCAACATTCAATCCATATTACGGGTTCTGGTATAAGAATTGGTTTTTTAATAATAAAATTGTTTTTATTTTGCACACCATGATATTGTATTTTTTATATTTTTTAGCCCCTTTTTAAAAACTTACGATTTTGGTCCCAAAACAAAATAAAATACAAAATTGTTCACTAGGTATTGCCTTTTTTTATTGTAGTTTTGGCCCTTTAAAAAATTTTGACCAAATCAATGCACACGTGGACGCTACTTGTATAATAAACCCGGTTGTCAAAAGGAGTTTTAAGATCTACTAATGATATGATTTCATGTCTTCTTGCAATAAGGGATGAAAATAATCAACCTCTAGATGATGATGAAATGATTATTAGCACTTTTATTTTTATATTTGTTGCAGGTCATGACACATCTGCCACTCTTATGAGCTTGATGATATGGAAGTTATCTAGAGATCAAGAGGATTACAATAGTGTTTTAGAAGGTAATTCTAATTCGTTTATAAGGAAGAGATAAGATGGTTCTATGAAGAATGTGGTCAGAAATCCATAATAGAGTCCCATAATAATGGCTGAATTTAGTATTTTAAGGCATAAAGCTATTGAACGATCTAGTATAAACGATTGATAAATCATGAAAAACCTCTCTTAATATTTTTATATTTATTGCAATTTCATTACTACTCTTATATGATATTAGTAATTCTTATATGTTATATAAAAAAATATTTATTTTTTAAATTTTTTTAATTAAAAAAATTAAAAAAATATTTTACAATTTTTTTAATAATTAAAAATATAAAAAATTTCACACGTTAGCTTTGACTTTGTCAAAATTAGCCTGGGGTTCTAAAACTGCAAAAGGGGCAATACTTAGAGGACGATTTTGTATTTTATTTTGTTAGAGAGCCAAAATCGCAACTTCCTAATACTTAGGGGGCCAAAACTGCTATTAGGTTTTTTTTTTTCTTCGTGAGATCTAGTTTAATTGACAAATATTGATATTGTTCTTGATGGTTATATAAGTAATGCAAACATTAAAATTTAAAATAATAACGAGGATTAACAACAATAAAAGAAATAAATTGTTTCTAGCAAGAAATATTAGCTTATTGGACAGGGGAATTAAAAACTTAAATTTCATGGGTATCCTCTCATGCAACACTTGTTTAACGTCATTAATTTAACGCATTAACCACTGTTAGGGCGATTTGTATGAAAGAAAAATACATCATCATTCACTTTTAGAGATGTCAATGGGTAGGGTACTATACCAATAATTTTATTTATATTAAATTTAGTTAATTAACCCAAAGTCTTTGATATTTATTGTAGTATGCAGTTATTTTTTATATTTTAGATGTTTTTATTTGGCTAAATAATATGATGCGTAATATTTGATATGTTGATTTAGAATATTTCATATCATATTTTAATTATGTTGTGATATTTTTTATTATTTATTATCTTTTTGTTGTGAAAGTGCGGGTAATGGGTTCGGGTACGGGCACTTAGATACCATAGGATATGGGGACGGGAACCAAACTTATTACCCACGAGGGTATGAGCTCGGGTATGGGGATTTTTTTAAAACACGGGTATGGGGATGGGCACTATGGTACCTTGCCCAATGGGTACCCATTGCCATCCCTACCCGCACAAGGTGTGCTAAAGATGATGAATCACACAATATCTGTTACAAATCACGGCTCCTATCAAGAGGTCACCGCCAATAAAAAATAAAATTACATGACACCCATACAAAGAAGAGGGTGTCTCCACCAATCATGATAGCAAAAAGAAATAGAAACATGATTCGAAAATAACCATAAAAAGGAATTCAACTTAATCTTTTCAATAATATTGAGAGGATCAGTTACCGCATTATTAAATATATTGTTGTTCATTTCCTTCCAAATTACTCAAACACAGGCCAGCCAAATAACCTTGAAGTATAATTGAGAAGTTCTCGACATCCCCGCCAAATGAATAAAGTGACAAAAATGATCAGAAATCGACCCTGGGTTCACAAAATTGATGCCAAGCTAATTACAAAGCAGGTACCAGACACTCCCAAAAACATTGCAGCCAATGAACAAATGATCTGTCGTCTCAATGTTACCGCACCTTCCAACACACATGTTATGAGTAGGTTGAAGGACACGACGTCTCACCAAATTTGATTTTGTTGGAATTCTGTCTTGAAGTAAACACCAAGTAAATAAAGAAGTTTTGGAAGGCACTAGCTTATGCCACACATAGTGAGTAGTGCCCCCAGCCACCGGATGATGTAAGAAATAGATATGTTCCGCAAACCGTATATCCATGAATAGGATCAAACAGCCACCTCCAAGAGTCATAAGTATTTTCCTGCAAAATAATGTTATTCACCAAAACAATGCACTCCCTCACCATCTCCTCCTCTCATGCCTAAAGACGTCTCCTCCACCTCCAAGCATCTCCTCCCTCCTCCCACCTCAACCTCTTTAGACTTACTCTTGGAGTCAATATATCCCTCCTAATAATAATAATAATAAGTTAGTATTCTTTATAGTTTTCCACACTTATTTGTATTTTTAATAAAAATACAAAAAAAACAATTAAAGAGAAAATAAAAATACAAATAAGAGTTGTCTGAACCCTGTGAACTTAACACAGTCATTAGCGATATTATGTAAGAGTTGGGTCTGAACCTAGACACCTCACTTCACTTATCCACATTTAAAATGTGTGAGCTCTAACCACTAAGCTACTTGACCAAACAAATAATAATAATAATAATAATAATAAGTTAATTCTTGAAAAAAAAAATCAATTAGTAACTACTTTTAAAGATAGATAAATGATATCTGTAGAATTATTTTAAATCAACTTTTCGGAAACTCTCATACTTTAGTTGTATTTTTATACTTTTTATAGCTTTTGTTTTTCTGTCGATATCTATATTGCCTTTATATTTTTTTGTTGTTCTAAAATAGTTGTTTAAATAACATATATTTAAAAAAGGTCTTGCTAACCAGTGCCCTAAGGACAATAGTTAATGATGTCAAAAATAGAAAATTTTCATTAAAAACAACAATTTAATTTTTTTGACTCTCATAAAGTTAAACATTCCACCTTTCACCAATTTCCAATGCACAAGAGCACTAATTAGCATTTTTCATTTAAAAATATGCTCGATGTTTCCTCTTCCTTAAGAGAAGTGTACGCTTTCTTTCCAAAAACATACTAAAATACTCATTTTTTATTTGATAAAACACATGTGCGTTCCACAACTTTTTGATTGGTCATGATAATTCTCTTGTAGAATTTTGCTCCTACTTCTAGCCATGATGTTGAATCTTGAGGCCTATGTATGTAGTTTATCAAACCCTCGCGATGGGCTCTAATGTTCCTATACGTACAAGTTGGGTCTAGTTAGAATCGGTGGTGATATATAAGAATCTTTTCATCTCAGTAAATGCTAGTTTGCACTATGGTGCCCACTGAAATCGGTCCAGCTTCTGGAGAACTTGATACAATGGCATTGAACAATTTGTCGACTTAGAGAGAAAGCAGGACAAATATGTTATGCGAGCTTCCAATATTTGTACTTCTTTAGTGGAACTTTGGTTTCTTATGACCATTTTGGGTAAGCGTTGCATTTTTCTAGGTTGATCTCTATGACCATTTTGGTGATCATGAAGGGAAGGACTTACCTCCTTGAACTCATTTGGGTAAGCTTTGTCCAAATCAGTATAGTCTCCATTTGTCGCTGCTTTAATTTTCTCCATTGTGACGACGTTAGCCAACCACGTCAGATCTTTGATTTCTTCGATGAACCTGACATTTGTGGATTTTTTTTTTTGTTTCTTCACGTACTATGAGACATTTTTGCTTGCCAACTTCCATTTTTCTCAGCCACAAGCTTCATTTATGGGATCAATTGCTAATTAGCGGGACACTACCTTTGGTTTGATTCTTGGTATGTATTTAGGAATCCAAGCAAATAAATATGAGTTGCTTTTTAGCATATAGGTCAAAGTAGAATGAGGGATGAGTAGCTCAACTGGTTTAAGTTAAGGGTTAAAGGAGTTTCAAGTTATGGATTCAAACTCGTACAAATGAATAAATATTAATCTAATAACTAACTACTAACATTTTCCATTAAAAAAGAAGAAAAAATTACATTTACCTCCCTTGTGTTTTACTTACTGACACTAATACCCCCTCTAGTTTGAAAAAAACAGTTACCTCCCCAGGGCCGTTCCTGTGAAATGGAAGACTCGGCTCTCTTGATAAAAATAGGCCCCTAAAAATACAATTTTTTTTAAAAGAAAAATAATTCTAATGTTTTATTTTATTTTAGTTTTTTAGAGAATAATTATAAAGTAATAGTGTACTTTTATTTGTAAATACATTATTAGAAGGAGAAGAAAAAGTATTGATGACATCAAACTCAATAAAGTTAGGCCCAAAAGAGACCCTTTCATGCTAAAAAAAATTTACAATTAAAAAACATGACATTTGCCCTCACTGGGAGTTGAACTGCAACCACCAAGCAAAACACTACCAAGTTTAACCACTGAGCCACACGTTCTATACTACTAAATTTGCAATGTTGTCCTAAATATTGATGTTTTAAGTGCATTTAACATTAAAATAAAATAATATTTTGGGCCCCAAAATTGGGGAGGCCCAACTCTATAGAGCTATTTGCACCTCCCCAGGGACGACCCTGACCTCCCCTCATGTTTACTCTGTTAGTCACCACCGTTACCAAACTTTCAAGCTTCCTTCCATGGCACCTCTAAAATTGACACTCATTCTCAGGTTCCTTACAAGAAATCGAAGAAAAATCCATCATATTTCCTCAAATCAAAGCATAGCACCATGAAATAAAAAAGATAGTATTTTTAAAGGCTATTGCTATAAAACACCCACAAATGTGTGATTTAGCACACAACACCTACATGATAAAGACAAAAAAATTATTTCTCTTTAATATGTATTTATTCATCAATGAAGAGAGAGAAATGACTTTTTTGTCTTTATCATGTAGGTGTTGTGTGCTAAATCACACCTTCATGAGTGTTTTATAGCAATACCCATTTTTAAATTAGTAGATTCATAAATCAATTTGTGAGGACAAAATAAATCAATTAAAATAAATCAATTAGTTGAATAAAGATTACCATCGAGTGATTTATATTTGTTGTCATGTGCTATAGTTATATTTTTTGAGTCCGATTTTCTTCAAAATTTACAGGTTCATCATTTTAATTGGTTGATTTGCATATTTACAAAATTCAATTAATAAACAACTTCAAATTGAAATTCATGTTGGATTGAACTTGATACAAGACCTGGACCATGATGAATAGGAGAAAACAGAATTCAAAGTGCAACCTGGTTAAACCAAAATCAACGTGGAAGAGTTCATGGTAGTAGTAGGAAAGTCACATAGTTAATAACAAAATAAGGGAGGTTTGTGTTTAGTTTAAAACTAGAGGGGGTGTTTGTGCTATTTAACTAAACCTCAAGGGAAGTTAATGTAATTTGCCCAACAAAAAAAAAATCAAAGTGGACTCTTTTGTAGTTGGTAGATGTATGTCTATAATTCTGATCTTTCTCGGATCTGCTATATCCACTTCTTTCAGTTTGTCCATTGGTTTTGAACAAAACTCACTTTCATCTTGCAGGTCCAACTCCACCAACTTGTATTCATGATATTGATGTCGTCTATGCTGCTTCATGAGGCTTTTGACATATCACTATCGAGCTACTTATTGATCCGCTTTTTTGGTGGAGAACTTGCTATCTTCCAAAAGGAACTTACATATGGTCAACTTATTGTCTATTTATACTCTTAAAATCCTTCTCAGAGAATGTAATAGAGGACTCGTCTGGTTTCTGTCTATGTCTTACAAGACACGCAAAGCTATTTTGAGTTATGCGGCTCATGGTGAAACAAACTACAAACATCTCTACCATTTGCTTTCTAGTTTTAACAAACTTTCTTGAAAATTCACGACCTGTCAATCAGATCTTCAGCAAACTGCACAAATTCAAAACTCTTTGAACTCTATCACAGCCATCCTTCAAACTTTAGTTGCTAGGAATCCTTAAGATTTATCATTTGTTTTTCTATTCCACATGCATTTTATCAGCATCTTTTCATAAATACACAAATTTTTTGTTCATGACAAAAGGCTGAGAAATAGCAAATTTCTTTTATGTAAGTTATTAGCTGTTTGTATTTACTTTCTGCATTTTAAATATTTCATGGCTTAAAATATTTGTATACCTTGTCTAAGAAACATTCAAAAGAAACACAAAGAGACACACTTATAGTGTATTGTGCTCAAATCTGTTTATTGTCTTCCATTTGCTTGACTTGAAGGCCAAGAAAGTAATTCAGCTCACCCACAAGACTCATTTCAAACTCTGACTGCATCTGCTGGACAAAATGTTGAACCATCTTGTTCGACATCCCACCAAAAACAATGTCATCAACATAAATTTGTGCTATCACCAATCTTCCATTATCATCTTTCACAAACAAGGTCTTGTCTGTTCCTCTTTTCTGTAGCTTTGGTTGACAAGAAACTGTGTGAGTCTCTCATAACATGCTCTAGGTGCCTGCTTTAAGCCATACAAAGCTTTCTTCAATTTGTAGAGATGATTGGGAAAGCTAGGATCTACAAACCCTTTTGGCTTCTCAACATAAACTTCTTCATTTAGATAGCCATTTAGAAAGGCACTCTTCACATCCATCTAGAACAGTTTAAATTTGAGAATACAAGCCACTCCCAAAAGTAACCTTATAGACTCTAATCTAGCAACAAGATCAAAAGTTTCATCAAAGTCCAGGCCTTCTACTTGTGTATAGCCTTGAGCAACTAATCTTACCTTGTTTCTGGTCACAGTTTCATTCTCATCAGACTTGTTCTTGTAAATCCAATTTGTTCCAATGACATTCATGCTTTTTGGTCTTGGAACCAAATCACACACTTCACTTCTCTTGAACTGATTCAATTCCTCTTGCATTGCATCAATCCAGAATTCATCAGTAAGAGCTTCTTTAACATTTTTAGGTTCAAGCTTGTACACAAAACATGAATTAGAAATCACTTCACTGGATCTCCTGGTGGTGATTCCTTGATCAAGACTTCCAATTATAAGATCTTAAGGATGATTCTTCTGAACCCTGATGGAAGGTCCTTTGCTTCTTGACACATGATCCTTCTCAGCTTGCTTAGTTTCTTCTTTCTCATTCTCAGGTTCATTTACCTGTGTAGGTGCATTTGTTTCCTAAACAGATGTCTCAACATCTGGTTCAACATTAGGAACTCTGTCTACAAAAGCATCCCATCCAAAGAATTCAAGTTTTCAAGACAAAACCAAGTTAAAG
>Ga0315915_1002381_pt1 | contig 23693 bp, 9 predicted proteins | sample MpolbnodulesMG_FD_207738 | JGI IMG/M metagenome (GOLD analysis project Ga0315915, IMG submission 207738) | Medicago polymorpha root nodule microbial communities from Los Angeles, California, United States - branched nodules | ecosystem: Host-associated > Plants > Roots > Nodule | place: USA...
ATTACGTTGCAGCGAACCTTGGGACTCAACGTAAATTAGTAACTACTGTGTTCATATGCATTGGAAAAATACAATACAAAAATACAACACATGAGCTATTGGATGCAATAAGAAAAGTTAGAGATAAACTCCAAACAGACTTGAACTTTAAAGGAAAACAGACAACTATTAAGTCATATTTCAATAGAGTGTAATATTTTTTTTTTCAGTTTCTATGAATTATTAATTTATGATTTTCTTGGGATCGAAAATTATAAAGGGATCTCCCGAAAAATTATTATCTTATTATTTTATCGAGTTTTTCAATTTTTTACATTGGCCTAAGTCGGGACCGGACAAATTTATTATTTTAGAGAGTTTATTAATTTACCGAGTATTAATTTAAAGAGTTTCTACTGTATTACAAAATAACTATATATTCAAATATATATGAATGACAATATATCTTATATATTTTGTCATTATGTTAAGTGTCAACAATTCAACGCACTACAATATACAACTTTTTGCCCGTGCGTGCAAAGACTAGTGTGTGTGTGTATATATATATATATATATATAGAGACACACACACACACACCCACCTTCAAGTCACATTTATGAGTAACTTTAATTTCGTGCATATTTATTAAATAAGTGATATATCTGAATTACATTTCAGATACATCAACTACTTATTAAACCTACAAAAATCAAAAATTATTTATAAATGTGACTATTTATAGTATTTCATGCAATTCACTTTTATAGGTAAATATCTTGCATAGTGTTTTTTAGATTTGCGATGTGGGACTATTGAAAAATGAAAACAAACAAAGGTGCTCCTGCTTTTCTAATTTCTTTCTCATTTTAATCATTATAATCAATTACTTATACATTTTTCTGTATGGCAGTTCATTAAAACAATTTGAATTTTGATAATTTGTTGAAACTCTTTGATCATACACCGTAAAAGAATGACAACATTAGATAAAAAAAACTTAGACCAAATATGACTAATGTTTTGACATTTTGACAAGTTACAAATTGACATTGGGTTTTTTGAACTCATTTTCACTCTTTATTTTCTTCACCTACTTTACAGCTTTCATCTCCTAATTGAAGAGCTCTCTAAGTCATTAACCGAATGGGTCCAAACATTAAAACCACAAGCATGAAGAAAGGCCAGTCCACCATTTTTATACATTCTTTTCAAAAGTTTTGTTCATACTTTTATTTTATATATATTTTCCATTTACATGTTTTTGATTCCAAGCTTCAAACTTTCCCATGTGGTTATGTATTTATAATTAACTACGAAGCACTTACGCAAACACTTCCACACAATAATTTGGAAATAGAAAGAAATTAATGTAACATATGTGTTGGTATCATTTCGGTGCTAAGTATGTTTGAACTAAGTTGGTTCAAATACGATATTTCATTTTTATTTTTTTTTAGAGGAAATACGATATTTCATTGTTGATGTTCTGATGATAACAAAACAAAAGATAATTTGTCTACTAATTGTGTGTCTCACTGTGTAGAATTAAAGTTGATAACTAAGATATATTAATGACTATCTATTTTAAAGTATCATGAACTAAGAGTCAAGTTAGGAAATCTAAGTGTTATTCAGTTGAATAATCACAAAGTAAATTGTAAAATAACGAACAATCAATCATGTTTACCAATAGAGAAGCTTTAAATGAATAAGTGAAAATATGATTTAATTAAGAAGGTTCTTGATAGCATTATTAAGTGTGAAAAATGTATGGATGAATAAGAATCACACATCTATGGTATACACTAAGGAGAAGCTATGAAGCATTAGATATGGTTGTTCTAGACAAAGTTCATCAAGCCAAAGTCAAATTATTTGAACCATTAAAGTAAAGTGTGTGGCTACGAAGCATAGCAAATCAAATTGATCACTCTTCAAAACAATTCGACTGAACTAAAGCATATGGATCATTGCTCAAACTATTTCGTCTAGATTAGCATTTGTACAACAATTCATTCAATGGATTACTTCGTCTAAAGATAAATCAATTGTACCAAGGATCAAATATCTTGTCAAAGTTAAAAAGTAAAATCATCTAGTTGTGAACTCAAACTTGAATCGTAGCTAGTCATCATTGCCAAACTATTTGGACCATAAATTTTCCGTAAGTTATGGAATGCTGAAAGCCACACTTCTTGCATCGTTGATCCATGCTATAACATATCGTTTAAAGTTGAAACGATATCACGTGTGACAGTGTCGATGTTGTTGGATGTTTCATTAATATTGGCGAACATTTTGTCTATAACTTCCTGCCACCACACAAGGCACGCACATGAGATCAATCCTGGGATTTGAGTCAATGTCCATGGCTCTAGTTGTTTCTAAGATGACTATGGACAATGAAGGATCTAATAAAAACAATAATATGATGCAGAACTAATAGAGTGTAATCGAACACAAAATGAAGAGCCTTTTAAATAATATGATGTTATCATTGTCATACAAATGAACATGTTTTTCCTTTTTTATATGACTTCTATTAACTATATGTGTTAACGTTGTTGCGACTTTATTCGTATAACTTCTGCTCGGTAGGACCCGTGCGGTAGCACGGGTCAAAAGTCTAGTTATCATTATACGATACATAGTTTCGTCTTCAAGAGAAAAACTTTTGAGTCTGCAACATCACCTATCTATCTACAAAAACAAGAGTGGGACAAGACTACATCTCGGTGGAATCTCTCACTATAAACACAAGGTTAGCCACTAACTATAAATCATTTCCCAAAACAATCAATACTTTAGTCAATATTTCCGGTCACATTTATAAGCAAAACACAATTTTTTAGATTTATTGAATACCTAATGTATTCGGTCTATATTATATATCAAATACATAGGGTATTCAATGAAACAAAAAAAGTAATTTTTTTACCAACTACTTTTCAACACCAACCAGATTATCATTTCTCATTAACTTGCACTTATGTTATGGCAAGAACCGAAATTCCATGTAATTCGACTCAATTCTTTTTTTTAATTATCCAGTATAAAATTCGAAATTCAAAATGACTAGCAAGGCATTATTAAAATGCATTCAGCTATAATCTTCAAAATTAACACTTGAACAATAACTAGAGATGTACAATCCACTATAACTAGGAGACAACTCCAAAATAAAACACTTCACAATAAGTGACAAGTTGGGTCCCCAAATATATTGTTTTTAAAGGAGTAGACTATGTTTGGTAAAAATAACGGATAGTTGATAAGTTAATTGTTAATTTATAGTTTATAGTGAATAACTGATAAGTCATAACTGATGACTGTTGACTAATAGCTAATAAGTTAATTAAAATGTTAAGTAAAATTAACGGTTCAACAAGTTGATAATTGTAAATTAAGGACATTTTTATTCATAATATATTTTAAAGTAAGCTATAAGTAACGTCTGAAAAATTGTATATTTATTAAAGTAATTGATTATAATTGTATTTTTATTCATTTTTTGTTGATAATTGTATTTTTTTAAGTAATTGTATTTTTATTAATTTTTGTTGATAATTGTATATTTTTTAAAGTAAATTATAAACAAACAACGTTTGAAAAATAAGCTAGAAACTCATAAAATAAGTTATAAACTCATTATAAAAATACCGTTATTAAACATGGTTTTTTTGCCAAACACACTGTTATAGCTAGCTTCTTGTCCTTAGAAAAGAGAGCCATGTGTTCAACAAAAGTTTACGAACATATTTTATAGGTAAAATTTTCATCTCAACTATTTCAGGCATCTAGGAAAGAATTCCTTCCACAAGATGCACAAATATGGCTGAGAAAAAATATTTACACTTGTAAAAATTAATTATGAAAAGTACTCCACATTATTTCAACAATTGCCATCAGCTGAAAACTGAGTTTCCACTACAACGTATTGCACGTCATACGCTGTACTCTTATAGGTAAATCCCATCTCTACTGTTTGCAAATTTGCGATGTGGGACTAGACTACTTAAAATCAACTACTCCTACCTTTCTGAGTGACTTCAACAAACATGAAGGAAGGTTAGTCCACCATTTTATACATTCTTTTCTAGAGTTTTGTTCATACTTTTATAAATCTATATTTTCCATTTACATGTTTTTTTATTTCAAGCTTTAAACTTTCCCATGTGGTTATGTATTTATGTCTATATATGAAACACTCACGCAAAAGGGATCAATAAGTTATTTTTAAAAACAGAGGGACAAAACTATGTTTTTAAAAACATTGAGGACCAAAAGTAGATTTAATCATAATTTAAAAATTGAAAGTAATTAATGTAACACATGTGTCGGTATTGTGTCGTTGCTATATATGTTAGAACCAAGTTGATTAAAATATGATATCTCATTGCTGATGTTTTTGATGATAACAAAACAAATAAATAATTTGTCTAATAACCGTGTGTTTCAATGTGCAGGATTAAAATTGATAACTGAGATATATTAATGATTATCTATTTCAAGGTAGCATAGCATGGCTTAAGATTCAAGTTAGGAATAAATAATCATTGATATATCTCAATCATTAATGGGTGTGTTTGTAATAATATACTCCCTTCGATCCTTTTTATTTTTTGGTAGATAGATGAAATGGCAAAGCAATTATAAATTCACACACACAAGTGGAGGTATCGGGGTTCGAACCCCGATCATGGCATCCGGCCTAACAATTTCGGCATTTTGCCAGTTGAGCTAGGACTTCTGGATTCCCTCCGGTCCTTTTTATTAGAAACAAAAGTGAGATTTTTTTTATTCCTTTTTATAAGAAACATTGACCATGTTTTAAGTATGTTTGAAGATAAATTTCATTTGTACCCTTATTTATTATGAGAGAAAATATTAAAAGTAAGTGAGTTGGTGGAATAAAGAGTAATTAATTTAGGGGTATGCATGGATTTTTTTAAAATTATTTGTGATTATTCAACTGAATAATGGGTGTGTTTGTTTCAATTGAATAATCACAAATATTATTATAAACTAGTAATGAACAATCAATGTTTGCTAATAGTCATCCATGCCAAATTATCTGGACCAAATGTATTGTCTAGTAGAAAAAAAATGTCTTTAATAGATTATCCTGATGCACGTATAAAAAAGTTTTTACATCTACTAGTCCAATGGATTTTTTTTATAAAAGCAATACTCGACAATTTCATTAATAATAAAATGAGTGGTCAATAAAGGGGCCAGAAGAGAAAATTTTGTAAAATAAATACCTACTCCAACACGTGGTTTTATTAGAAGAAAATCTAAAATAAATTTTTGAGCTCAATCATTATAAATGTAAAAATATAGTACTATAAGGATGATATAAATTGATATATAGTCATGTTCTAGAGAATGAATGTTGGGATTTAACTATAATCTCTTTAACATGGATAATCTTCTTTTTTGTTGGTAACAACATGGATACATCTTGCTATATGGAAACTTACGTGTGATGATATATATGTTCATGCAAATACACTCAAACACTATGATTTAGGATAGTTATTTAGAAGCACAATTTGTAAAACTTATGCATGATGATACTATTACTATGCAACCCTTATATTGGAGAGTGGGAGGAATGATTCATTGATGTGGCACAACCAAAGTCTCTCTAAAGTGACAAATTTTTGCCAAGTCGTATGTCGTGTCGGGACAAAGCTACTATCAAATCTAAATGATTAATATTTTTTTGACAATATGTATATATAAATGACCAAATATAAATCTATACTTCTTTTAAAAATATATATACATAGATCTATGTTGTTAACTTGATAAATGATAGTGTAACCAAAAAAAAAAAAACTTGATAAATGATAAAGGTTAATCTCCAAGTTTAAGTGCATTTATTTTATAAATCTTTTTTGGTTATCATATGTTCTTTTAGTTGCATAATCTCATTTAAATTAAAACATTATCGGACGAATATCTCTTTCAATCATTATTTAAACTTTGATACACCACATTGCGATTGGTGTAAGTTTAACCTCTTGTAAACTTAATCACTTGATTTATGAAGTATATGAATTTTTGTCGAGGTTTCACATTATATAACTCAAATAAATTTGAAAATGGAAAATGACATGTTCCAAGAAGGAGATTTTCAAAAACAAAGTCAAGAAAAGTCTCATGAGAATATCTGGATGCTGACTCCGGTGAATAAGAAGCAAATATGACTCTTACGACAACCACATCCTCTAATGCAGATTTTGACGTTGATGTAAATAATGATGATGATGTATTTTCTAAACTTATTCGTGAAGAGGTAAGCACTGCTTTCAAAGACCTAATTAGCAACTATCAAAGTAAAGCAAATAATTTTAAGATTTTGCAAAATCAATATAAGACTCCCTTGAAAAAGCTATAGAGATTGAGAATCATAGAATGCATAACCAGATTCTAAAAGAGTTTCAATTTTTTGATGTTCAGAGACACTCTAATAAGCATGAAATTGTTTTCAAAAGTTTCTTATTAATGACATTGAGAGAAGCAACATAGATTCTATGATTTATAGTAACAAGAGAGAAGACATTGGATACACTAGTGAGGAGATTCAAAGTGAAAAGAAGAGAAAAGATAATATCCTATTCTAAGTGCAAGAAATTCAAAGTAATTAGGAAATTAAAAAACTGCATTCACTTATAATCTTCGATATTAACACCCAAATAACCATAAAGAACCAAATTAACATCCAAACAATAACTCATATTTATAAATAAAAACATAGTTGTCAAATGTGTTTAGTAAATATTTTCACTCAATTTAACACGTATTTAAAATTGTTATGTTGTTTGTTTCTACAAACTTTTAATAGAATACCATCTACATTAAAAGATTATTAAGACAAACAACACAGCAATTCAACACTGTTGCAAAAATAGTAGCATTCTCCTTTAGATATACCACTAAATATAGGAGACAACTCCGAAATAAAACACTTCCCAATATATTATTTTTAAAGGAGTGGGCTTCCCAAATCAAATACGTGTTCAACAAAAGTTTACAACCATATTTTATAGGTAAAATTTTCATCTCAGTTATTTAATGCAGGTAGCTTTTAGGGTACACAAATTGATAAATTTGTGTACTTATACACAAGTGCACTATTAGTCATAGATATATGAATATTAAAATTCAATGAACAAGATTTAGCAAGGCAACTCAAAGGTATACATTTGTAAACCGTATGTGATAGAAATTCAATTCCACAATGTATGCCGTACAATTAGTGGTAACTAAAAAGTAAATTTTAACATAAAAAAATACCAAAAAGTCATTTACACCACATAACTGCTATTATAAATAGTTTCGATAAAATTTAAATATTACATTTTTTATCTTTATAAAAAAACAAATTGACTGCACACAAAAGAAATTCTTTGGTCTATAGTCCTTACAATATTTTATCGTCAATGGAATTCCTTCTACGACATACAAAAAACAACTAAGAAAAAAAATTTACACCTGCAAAAATCAATTATGAAAGTACTTCACAATTACTATCTCAACAAAACTGCCATTAGCAGAAAACTGAGCTTCCACTACATCGATCGTATGGTAAGTCACACGCTGCCATACTTTTATAGGTAAATCCCTTCTCTATTCTTTACAAATTTGCGATGTGGGACTACTTAAAATCAATTGCTCCTACCTTTGTGTATGGTAGTTCATCACAAGTCACAAGAATTTGAATTTTGACAATTAGTTGAAACTCCTTCATCCCTTCGTGCACTATAAAACATAAAAAAATAACATTACATAAAACCTAGACTAATGTTCATGTTTTGACATTATAACAAGTTACACCACATTGCAACTTGTGTAAGTTTAACCTCTTGTAGACTCAACCACTTGATTTACGAAGTATATGAATTTTTATCGAGGCTTCACTTTATATAACTCAAATAAATTGAAAATGGAAAATGACATGTTCCAAGAAGGAGGTTTTCAAAAACAGGGTCAAGAAAAGTCTCATGGCAACATGAGAAGATCTGGGTGCTGACTCCGATGAATAAGAAGCAAATATGGCTCTTACGACATCCACATCCTCTAATGCAGATTTTGATGTTGATGTAGATAATGACAATGATGTATTTTATGAACTCACTTGTGAAGAGTTAATTAATAGTGAAGAGTTAAGCACTCTTGTTAAAGACCTAATTAGCAGCTATCAAAGTAAAACAAAGAATTTTAAGATTTTGCAAAAACAACATAAAAACTCCCTTGAAAAAGCTAAGGGTTTGGACATAGAGATTGAGAATCTTAGAATGCATAATCAAATTTTAAAATAATTTCAATTTTTTGATGTTCAGAGACACTCTGATAAACATGAAATTGTTTTAAAATATTTCTTATTAATGGAATTTAGAGAAGCAAGATAGCGTCTATGATTTATGGTGCCGGTAGAAACAAGAGAGAAGACATTGGATACACACCCGAAGAGATTCAAGGTGAAAAGAGGAGAAAAGATAATATCATATTCAAAGTGCAAGAAATTCAAACCAATTAAAAATTTAAAAATTGCATTCACTTATAATATTTAATATTAACACAAAAATAACCTAGAGATCCAATTTAACATCCAAACAATCACTAATATTTATAAGTCAAATATTTATTTAGTAAAGGTTTACACTCAATTTTACAGGTAAAATTGTTGTATTGTCGTTTAACAACCTTTGAAATAGAAGATCATCTACTTTAAAATAGAATACCATCTACATTTAAAGGTTATCAACACCTACAAAACAACAATTTGACACTATTGTAAAAATTCTATTATAAAGAGAATCTCAAGGTGCATTTAACTAATGACATACGCTGCACTTTTATAGGTAAGTCTCATCTCTATGGCCTTATAAATGGGCAATGTGGGACTAGTAAAAAAACGACAAGGTGCTTTTCTACCTTCTTTCTCATTTCAACTTATTATAATCAATTACTCCTACATATTTATGATGCATGGTAGTTCATCATAACAATTTGAATTTTGACAATTCGTTAAAACTCCTTCATCCCCCATCGTGCACTGTAAAACATAAAAGAATGCCGACATTTGATAAAGAACTTAGACCAATATGACTAATGTTTTTATGTGTTATAATTTGATATTGGGTTTTTTTAACTCATTTTTACTGTCAATTTTCTCCACCTAGTTTACAGCTTTCATCTCCTGCTTGAAGAGCTCAATGAGACATTCAAACAACAAGCATGAAGGAAGGTTAGTCGACCATTTTTATACATTCTTTTCTAGAGTTTTGTTCATTCTTTGAAGTATATTTTCCATTTACATGTTTTTCATTCCAAGCTTCAAGATTTCCCATGTGGCTACGTACTTATATCTTATGTATATGAAGCACTCCCACAACTTATTAGCACAAAATTAGTTCACCTAAAACAACTCATTAAGCTAATGAGAAAATTGAAGAGGTAGTTTTCTTGATCAAGCAAAGCAACTCGTGACGAACCATTCGTAATAGAACCATATTGTGAGGAAGAAGACCACTAGTATACCAATGTTGGAATTGAAGTGGCAGGCTCACCAATTAACAATGTTAGAAGCCTAAGCATTGACCTAAACATCAAAGTTGTAAGAGACTGCAACAAGTCAACAACAAGCACATTGAGAAAAATGAAAATAGAAAAAAAAAATTAGCAAAAGGAAAATATCTATATAGAAATACCATGATTGAGAAAAGTTTAGAGATTGAGTCACATTACAGGCCTAAGCACTGACCTAAACTTCTAGTTGTGAACTCTCTTCTTAAATCGTTGATATGTGCTTCAATAAATCGTTTAAAGTTGAAACTTTCAGCCATGTCTTACTAATTTTGTTCTATACTATCGCGCGTGACAGTGTCGGGTGTTATTGAATGTTTGATTAATTTATTGGAGAACATTTTGTCTATACCTTTCTGCCACCACATAAGGCCAATTCTGGGATCTGAAGCAACGTACATAACTCTAGTTGTTTTTAAGATAACCATGAACAATGAAGGATCTAATAAAAACAACAATTTGATGCAGAACTGATGGATTGTAACTAAAACAAAATGAAGAGCCTTTTAATGGAAGGGAGAAGTAAAAATGATGTTGGGTCTCATCTAACATCGTATAGAAGTTGAAAATGATTTTGACTAAAAATGTAGTTTTTTCGTTCGAGAGAATACGAGTTTGATTTCTGGTGAAATAATTTTAAATTAAGTTATACTTACTTTACTTCAACGTCGAATTTTAGATAACAAGTGCTTATTCTCCTGGAAACCGGATAGTTAACACAAAAATAGGTTAAGTTGTATAAGATATTCATAAAGTAAAATAAAAGCCACCATAAACTTGTGTAGTAGTATTTACTATATGAAATGCTACAGACACTCTCATTCTAACACTACTTAACACTCACTTTTTCATTTGATAAAACTCATGTGAGTTTTAACACTTTATGTGCAATTCATTTTCAAAATGTGTGACTCACATTAGTTTCACCCTCACTCATTAAAAGAGTGTTACAAGGAGTCTCTAACCGAATAGCTAACACACACACAAAAATTAACACCCCAATAGCAAGTAAACAAGATTTTTTTTTTATTTAAAATTAACGGTAAGTAAACAATAACTAGTGATATAGTAACACAAATATTTATTCTCTCCGTCTCAAATTATATAACATTTTGGGCATTTCACACATAAGAAATATTTTGGGCATTTCACACGTATAAGAAATGTAATTAACTTTGTATGAGAAAGAGATATTATTAGGTGTTTTACAAAAATTTCCTTAATAAATGGTGTATGAAAAATAAAATAAATTAAAGAATTGAAAGAAGAAAAATTAATAATTTTAAGACTGTAATAGAAAAAATAACATTAATGATTCATTAGTATAGTAAAATGATTTATAATTTAAGACAAAAAAAAATTTCAAACGACAGAGAAAATAGGAGACAACTCTACTCTAAAACATTACCCAATATATAATTAGTTGGGTTTCCAAACATGTGTTCGGTATATGTTTGCACTCATGTTATAAGGGTAAAATTTTAATCTCCATTACCAATCCATTTTGATGAAAATCCCTTCACATTGAAATGGATTAAAAATGGAGACAAAAAATTTACACTAATGCAAAAATCAATTAAGGAGGGCTTCATAGTTATTTCAACAATTGTCATTAGCTGAAAACTGAATTCCCACTACAATATATACAAAATCATACGCTGCACTTTTATAGGTAAATCTCATCTCTATTGCTTTACAAATTTGCAATGTGGGACTACTAGATCATTGTTCAACACAATTCGCTTGAACTAATGCATCTGGATCATGGTTTAAACCATTTCGTCTAGATTAAAGCATGCGTACAACAATTCATCCAATGGATTCCTTCATCTAAAGATCAATCACATGTACCAACAATCAACAATAAAACATCTTAAAACATATAGTTGATGAACTCAAGCTTGAATCATTGAGTCATCAATGCCAAACAATCTGGTCAAGTGTGCTACTGTCTAGTAGAAGAACATGGATACATCTTGTTATATAGAAATTTTTGTGTGATGATTTATAAAGTAAACGGTAGACTACATTTAGCTTAATCAGTGCTCAGTCTTGGACTAAAATTGGGTTCCCAATCGATTTAAGTTTCTAAGGTCTAGTGATGATGACTCCTACAAAAGTTGAGTGCAACTAATAGTGGCAATATATTCGTTCATGAAAACACACTCAAACGCTCTATGATTATTGATTAGGATGATTTAGGATAGTTTGTTTAGAAGTACAATATGTAAAACTTATGCATGGTGATACTATTACTATGCAACCCTTATATTGGAGAGTGGGAGGAATGATTCATTGATGTGGCACAGAAAAGTCTCCCTAAAGTGACCTCTTCTATTTCCAAGCAAATCACACCTCTATTTGCTCTTTGCCAGCAAATCACGCTTTGAGTACACATTATTCACAAAACACTTATGCTTCACACACACACCACCCCCACCCCCCACCCAAGAAAACCCCCAAGAATCCTTCACCAACAAAAGTAAAATTGAGAGATATATTCATTTTCTTTTCTCTGAAGAGAATACCGCCGCTATTTCCATGTGAAGGAAGAAACGTCCAATCACAATCCAATATAAGTTGGTTACTCATAATATATCTATTACTAATAGGTTAAAGTTGATGTTCAGTAATCAACAATAGATTGATCCAAGTGGTAAGGGACTTAGACACCCTTAATTATATTGTCAGAAGTTTCATATTTGGTTAAATTTTGATGTCCGCCAAATTGTTTAAAATGATGTTGGTTATACTTTTAATATCATGTTATAAAATTAATCAAAAGTATTGCAAGAGGAGTATTATATAGCATAGAAGAGTAGAGAGAAAAGGATAAATGGAGAACAAGAGAATATATAATAGGGAAATGTTAACATGTACCCGAATGACACATGTTAATGTACTAAGCATATAAATTTTGCATTAGAAATTGTGTTAATTTATTTATCAAAAAGTTAAATACTTCAAGTGTATTAACTATTCTCAACAAATACTTACTCTTTTTAGAATCGTTAACATGTTGCGTAAGGGCACAAGTTAGCAAGACTCTATATTATATTAATTACTCTCTCCGGTCACTATTATAAGCAAAACTTCACTTTTTAAATTCATTCAATAAATAATGTATGTGATCTATATATTGACCACATACATCATTTATTGAGTGAACCTAAAAAGTTAACTTTTACTTATAATAGTGACTGAAGAGAGTACTTCTCAAGTCTATCTTTACACTAAAATATGAGTTTTATTCATATGACACAAATGAGCAAGTGAATGATCAAAGCAATTAATGATCACTAAACATTCATTCATTAATGAGCGTTATAGGAAGGTGGAAGATTAATGATGGGCATCCACTAAGTTTATTATTCATAACATTTTAATAATTTTGTGTGCCTCAAGGTCAATTTAATATTAAATAATAAAAAAATAGTGTATTATGATATATATATATATATATATATAGTTTATTCTCTTCTCGTGTCATAAATATAGGAAAATAATTTATTCTAATATCTTTTAATCTCTTTTTTTGAAAGGATCCTTTAATCTCTTAATCTCACTAATTTACATGCAAAATAAAATATATATATTTAATGTTGATATTTAAAAAAATAGCCATTAATTTTTAAAATTTTCTCATATCGATATATAAAAAATTTCTTCCCCGAATATAAGCACATAAAATCCGCAATGAGTGCGGTGTAAATATTTAACAGTGTTTTGCATATAAAACAAAATAATATTTAATAGAAACACTGCATTAATGTTGATATTTAAAAATAGATAGTCATGAGTTTTTCAACATTTTATCATATTTACTTTCTCAAAATTTTATCATATTAACTTTCCTGTATATAAACACATCATATTCGCAATGAACGTGGTAAAAATATTTCACGTAAAAATTTAATTCCATAGATATAAGCAAATAAAGTCCACAACAAATTCAACGCAAATATTCAATCAAATTTTGCTTCTTAAAAAAAATATTCAATCAATTTTTGCAAATAAAAGAAAAAATATTATGTTATCACCAATAAACAAGAGTTTTTTAGTAGTTCTTCAAAAAAAAATTATACATTTTTTTTTTGAAAGAATAAAGTTTATACATTTATTTTAGTCGTAATAAATAAAAGATTTATCTCAATTGGTCAAGGTCTTTTAGATAAGATGTTTTACATATCAAAAGACCCAAGTGACAATGGAGAAAAAAATTTACACTATTACAAAACCTTTAATAAATAATATCAGCTACGACAGCTCATACGTTGCAATTTTATAGGTAAATCTCATCTCTATGGCCTTACAAACTGGCGATGCCCACTAGTAATAAAAATACGACATGGTGCTCTTTGTTGGGATCGACGATCTTAAGGCAAGTGTAAATTAAAATTCCAAAATCTAAAAAGAGATTGGATTTTGTAGCGCAATGGTAGCGATAAAAAAATGAACATCAATATTTAAGATGAAAACCCTCTAATACCGAGGGAAAAACCACGGGACAAACTCCAAAAAATATTCCACTAAATTAAAGAATATTACAATATTCTCTCCACTCTCTTACACACACAAGAGATACAATATAGTGTTTTCCGTGAGACCTACTCCTATTCGAATGCTATTATTTTATAGCACCTAGAAGTTATAGAGATGATACCCACCCGATGTATTTTTTCCACACTCTGGATTTACTCAACACTATTTTTTCTCTCACACACTTCTACACACAGAAGCTTTGTATTGTCACTTCTGCTTTGATGCTTTCCTTCACTGTCATTGCCTCTATTTATAAAGGAAATGAGCCGTAAGAGTTGGAATTGGTTCACACCTCTTACACCAAAAGTCATAGCATTCAGAGTGTGAAACTTGGAATGGATTTCAAACATTCACACTTTTCTGCACAACAAGTTATGCCTAGCCATGCTACTCCACCATAAGCTATGTGTGTTCTCTGCACAATCTATAAATAGCCAAATTATTTGAAAGGAAAAGTTAAGCCATGCATTTAATGTGTAGAAGACTTTGGCAATTGATTGTTGCAATTTTCCTTTTGGCTGGAACATGCCCCACGTGGTGGGACCAACAATTCTCCCCCTCCAGCCAAAGGGAGATATCCTCGCAATTCATTCACTTGCGATCCATGCCGATCAACTCGGCACAAAGTTGAAGCTTTTCACGTGCTACAACTTTCATCCACATATCTGCAGGATTTTTATCAGTGTGAATCTTTTCCAACATAAGAAATATGACCATCAAACTTTGTATGAGAAAGAGATATTATTAGGTGTATTACAAAAAAATTCTAAATAAATGGTATATGAAAAATAAATTAAAGAATTGAAAGAAGAAAAATTAATAAATTTTAAGGCTATAATAGAAAAAATAACATTAATGATTCATTAGTATTGTAAAATGATTTATAATTTAAGACAAAAAAAATTTCAAAACAACGGAGAAAGTAGGAGACAACTCTACTCTAAAACATTACCCAATATATGATTAGTTGGGTTTCCAAATACGTGTTCGGTAAATGTTTACACTCATATTATAGGGTAAAATTTTAATCTCCATTACCAATCTATTTCGATGGAAATCCCTTCACATTGAAATGGATCAGAAATGGAGACAAAAAATTTACACTAATGCAAAAATCAATTAAGGAGGGCTTCATAGTTATTTCAACAATTGTCATTAGCTGAAAACTGAATTCCCACTACAACATATACATAATCATACGCTGCACTATTATAGGTAAATCTCATCTCTATTGCTTTACAAATTTGCAATGTGGGACTACTAGATCATTGTTCAACACAATTTGCTTGAACTAAAGCATCTAGATCACTCTTTAAACCATTTCGTCTGGATTAAAGCATGTGTACAACAATTCATCCAATGGACTCCTTCATCTAAAGATCAAGGACCAAGGACCAACAATAAAACATCTTAAAACATCTAGTTGATGAACTCAAGCTTGAATCATTGAGTAGAAGTAATGTCACTTCGATAGATAATTCTGTTGCACTTATAAAAAAGTTTTAGGCACATAAATTAATCTCTAATTATTTATGTATCTTAAAAGATTAGTTCAACCTTAAAGATTATTTTAGAATTTCTTGACTATATTTTTACATTTATAATGATTGAGCTCAAAAAACTATTTTAGATTTTCTTCTAATAAAATCCTGTGTAGTGATTGTTAGCTATGATAAATTGATAATCATGTTCTGGAGAATGAATGTTGGGATTTAACTATAATTATAATCTCTTTAACATGGTGAATGTTCACATTACTCAAGTGATAATCATGTTCTGGAGAATGAATGTTGGGATTTATAAGGTCTAGTGATGATGACTCCTTCTACAAAAGTTGGGTGCAACAAATAGTGACAATATATACGTTCATGCAAATACACTCAAACACTATGATTTAGGATAGTTGTTTAGAAGTACAATTTGTAAAACTTATGCATGATGATATTATGCAACCATTATATTGGACAGTGGGAGGAATGATTCATTGATGTGGCCACAAACTATAATTATAGCAAAAATTGATAAATTTAACTTTTTTTTATAAGCAAATTTTAGTGCAAAAATTGATAAATTTTTTATAAATGCAATATAATGGTATCAATTTTTGCTTATATTAAAATAGTGCTCTGTGGCCACATTATAAGGTGAAGGAAATTGGGTGTGGCGTTAATGATTAAGGGAATGTTTGCCTTTTTGAAACAAGCAAGTGGCTGCACACCAAGTATAAATAGCATCACAATTCAGTTTGGGAGGATCTATCACACGCTAGAGAGAGAACAGAGAAGCTACAGATTGGAATTTAGAGAAGAGAACAAGAGAGAGTTTGAAGATCTTGTAATAGAGATTGAAGTTGGAGCAAAAATCTGCATTCTTTTTTTGGTTATTTCTTACTCTAATTTCATGAATCCTATTTCGATTTTAGTGTTCTTGTTCATGGATAGCTAAATCATTGTCTAGGGTTTAGGTGGATCTTGCAAGTTAAGAGACTTTGAAATGTTCTAGTTTATTAATTTGAATTTCGGTTTTTATTCCAATTAAGTTTGTTCTATTGATTTTATCACATGATTAGGAATGATCAAACATTTCCATGTTAACAATCAGTTAATTGATCAGCGATCGTACTGCAGTTAATTGGTGGACCTATAGGACAATTGAGACTAGAATTATTGCATTACCAAACCTTAATTTTAGTCTTCCAATCATTCAACCTTTTTGCACTTTATGCTTTTCTTGAATTTGAACTCTTTGCATGATCAAACAAAGTGTTAATTTAGGAAAAAGAATATTAATCACGAATGACCAAACGGATTAATAGTTTTAGTAAAGGGATTGGTGATTCAATAAAAATAGGAATTGAATTGGAACTAGACATAAAGGAATCAAAACTTGCAAGTGAAACCGCAACCCTATACTTCTCTCTATTGATTTACATCTCCGCACTTTTATCTTCATTGTTACTTTTTACTTGGTTACCGAAACTATTCTACTACTTGTTCGTCTAAATAATAAATTAATCTTAATTAGTTTGGTACTTGTTAATTAATCCCTGTGGATACGATAATCTTTTATACTACTTCTGCGATAGAGTACACTTGTTCTAAGTGTGTTTTTAGCGCAACAGAAATATATATTAAAAATTTGAAAAAATAATAATAAATAGTTAATGGTATAATAGAAAAATAACATTAATGTTTCATAATTTGTATTGTAAAACAATTTATAATTTAAGACAAAATAAATTCTTTAAAAAGAGAATAGGAGACAACTCTGAACATTACACAATATATGTATGATTAGTTAGGTTTCAACGTATGGGTTCAGTAAATGTTTACACTCATAGTAGAACTCCCTTCACATCGAAATGAATAATACTTGAAACAAAAAATTTACACTATTGCAAAAATTAATTAACACTATTGCAAAAATTAATTAAGAAGGAATTCCTAGTTATTTCAACAATTCTCGTTAGTTGAAAACTGAACTGCAACGTATAACAAGTCATACACCGCAATTTTATAGGTAAATCCCCTCTCTATGTTTTTCCAAATTTGCGATGTGGGACTACTGAAAAGTGAAAACAAACGATAAGGTGCTCCTGATTTTCTACTCTATTTCACATTTTAATTATATCATATGTTCTCTTAGTCACATAACCTCATATAAAACATTATCGAACATTGAATGTGAATATTTCTTTCAATCATTATTTAAGCTTTGATACACCACATTGTGACTTGTGTAAGTTTAACATCTTTTAGACTCAATCACTTGATTTACGAAGTATATGAATTTTTGTCTACGCTTCACATTATATAGCTCACATAAATTGAAAATGAAAAATGACATGTTCCAAAAATGAGGTTTTCAGAAACAAAGTCAAGAAAAGTCTCATGGCAAACATGAGAAGATCTAGATGTTGACTCCGATGAATAAGAAACGAATATTGCTTTAACGACAACCACATCCTCCAATGCAGATTTTGATGTTGATGTAGATAATGATGATGATGTATTTTCTGAACTTACTCATGAAGAGTTAATTTACTTGTGAAGAGTTGAACACAGTTGTTAAGACCTAATTAGCAGCTATCAAAGTAAAGCTAAAAAATTTAAGATTTTGCAAAATCAATATAAAACCCCCTTGAAAAAGCTATAGAGATTGAGAATCATAGAATGCATATAATCAGATTCTAAAAGAATTTCAATTTTCTGATTCAGAGACACTCTGATAAGCATGAAATTATTTTGAAGAGTTTCGTATTGATAAGAAGCAAGATAGCTTCTAATATTTGTGGTGTCGATAAAAACAAGAGAGGAGACATTGGATACAGAGGAGATTCAAAGTGAAAAGAAGAGAAAAGATAATAATTTAAAGTGCAAGTAATTCAATGTGATTAGGAAATTAAAAAAATTCACTTATAATATTCAATATTATTAACACCCAAAAAACCATAAAGAACCAAATTAACATCCAAATAATAACTCATATTTATAAATATTCCACATTTTAGAAAGTGGAATTTTGCTTATAAGAGAGAGTATGTGTTTATTAAATATTTACACTCAATTTAACACGTAAAATTGTTATGTGGTTTGTTTTGACAATGTTTCAAATAGAATACCATATATATTAAAAGATCATCAAACCAAATTCACAAAACAATTCAACACTGTTGCAAAATTCTATTTTAAAGAGAACCTCAAAATTATTTCAACAAATGACATCTGCTGATAACTGAGTCCCCACCGCAACTTATAACAAAACATACGCTCGCTGCACTTTTATAGGTAAATCTCATCTCCATGGCCTAACAAACGACATGGTGTTTTTCTACCTTCTTTCTCATTTCAACTATTATAATCAATCAATTACTCCTACATTTTTATGATGCATGCTAGTTCATTATCCCATCATGCACTCTAAAACAAACAAAAATAAACATTTTATAAAAGAACTTAGACCAATATGACAAATATTTTGATATTTTGACAATTGACAATTTGATATTAGGTATTTTAAACTTACTTTAACTCTTTAATTTCTCCACCTACCTTACAACTTTCATCTCCTAATTGAAGAGCTCTCTAAGAGATTAACCGAATGAGTCCAACATTCAAACCACGAGCATGAAGGAAGGTCACTCCACCATTTTTATACATTCTTTTTTAGATTTTTGTTCATACTTTTATCTATATTTAGTCCACCACTTTTGTGAGTTTAGATTCAGAATTATCTGGACCATTAAGGTAAAGTGCAAAATTACGAAGCACAGCGAAAGCATCTGGGTCTAAACCATATTGTTTGGATTGAAGCATCTGCATTTGTATAACAATTCACCCAATATATTACTTCATCTAAAGATAAATCATATGTACCAAGGACCAAATCCTCTAGTTGATGAACTAAAGCTTGAATTGTTCAGTAATCAATGTCAAACTATCTGGACCAAGTGTATTGTCTAGTAAAAAAAGTCTCTTTGATAGTTATTTTGATGCATGTATAAAAAGTTTTACATGGTTAGTGCATATAAACTAATCTCTCAGTACCTATATATCTTAAAAGATTATTTCTAGCTTAATCTCTCGGTACATATATATGTTTTTTTCACATGGAAAATATCTATATAGAAATACCATGATTGAGAAAAGTTTAGAGATGGAGTCACATTTGGTTGAAGGATATAAGAAGAGAGTTATTGAGTTCCATTTTTGCATTTTCTCATAGTTTCATTGAGTTTCATTTTTGCTTGTTTCACAAAGTTTGAGATAGCTAATTTTTACAACAAGCACAAGGAAAGTAAAATCAAGTATTCAAACTATTTCGTCTACATTGAAACATTTATACAATAATTCATCCAATGGATTACTTCGTCTAAAGTTCAATCAATTGTACCAAGGACCAAACATCTTGCTAAAGTTCAAAAGTAAAATCATCTAGTTGTGAACTCAAGCTTGAATCGTCGAGTCATCATTCCCAAACTATTTGGACCATAATTTTTCCATAATTTATGGAATGTCAATACTCTTCTTGCATCGTTGATCCATGCTTTAACATATCGTTTAAAGTTGAAACGATATCGTGTGACAGTGCCGATGTTGTTGGATGTTTCATTAATTTATTGGCAAACATTTTGTCTATAGCTTCCTGCCAATCCTGGGATCTGAATCAATGCACATGGCTCTAGTTGTTTCTAAGATAACTATGGACAATGAAGGATCTAATAAACAATAATCTTATGCAGAAATAGACTGTAATTGAAACAAAATGATTTTGACTAAAAATGCTTGATGGTAGGAGCAAGTTTTGGATGGTCATAAGACCATATATATAGCGTTTAGGAACAAAAGAAAAAAGGTAAATATCACAAATATGTGAGATCGTTTATTATGTCTGTAAAGTGTCTATTTAATGTGTCTTAACACTACACATTTGCACTTATAATTAGAATTGCGAGAAAGTCTTGTTTGGGGTTAAGCTATCGAGTACATTACTTACTACTTAGGCGCACACATACAAAAATACATTTTATTTAATTATTTAAAAAATAAATATTATTTAATAATTTTCTCTCTATCTTTTCTTAATTATGTATGTGTGTCTAAATTTAATGTCCAAACACCTTTGCCCAAGTAAGTAATTTCCAAGAATTGTTCCGATTGTAGAAGATGTGCGCATTAATTAAAATCAAAATAGCCCATGTGAGCTTAGCTCAGTTGGCAGGGACATGCATTATTATGTAGGGGTCGGAGTTCGAACCCCGGACACCTCACTTATTCACCTTGAAAAATGTGAATTCTAACCACTAGACTACTTGACAAAAAAAAAATCAAAATAAAACCAATCAACTTTCATACATACTAAATAAACGATGATTGTTTGACAAAGAAGAAAAAAAGGTGACCGGCTAAAATGACGAATTATAGACATATTAGTATATGTATTTTCTTTAAAGGCATGAGAGGATTCAATTCCTGCAATTTAGTATATGTATTTTTTTCACAAACATACTTCTTATTAATATTATTAATTCATCTTGAAATTTGAAAAGTTAAATTACACATTAATTTACAAATGATATTTTTGAAGGATCAACGTGCAAAATTTTTGAGTCCGCAACATCACCAATCTATATGAAAAAATAGGAGTGGGATGAGACTACATCTTAGTGGATTCTCTCACTACAAACACAAGTCTAGCCACTAACTCTAAATCATTTCCCCAAACAATCAATACTATAGTCAATACTACTTTCAGCACCAACCACACTATTATTTCTCATTAACATTAACTAACTGACGAGTTGTCCTATAAGTTCTAACTAAACTGGCAAAAATGTTGAATTGTTATCGAACATTTTGATCGGGATTCGAACTCCGACATCTCACCTTATATGTGTGAGTTTATGATGGTTTTGTTATTTCATCTACCTACCCAAAAATAATGTCGAATTTATAATTATGATTCATGTATGCCCCGATAATTGTATCTTGCACTTTTTTTTTTTGAAAGGAAATTGTATCTTGCACTTATGTTATGGCAAGAACTGAAATTCCATGTAATTCGACTCAATTCTTTTTTCTAATGATCCAGTATCTGTTATATTATCCTGTATAAAATTCGAAATTCAAAATGACTAGCATGGCATTAATAAAATGCATTCAGTTATAATCTTCAAAATTAACACCTGAACAATAACTAGAGATATGCAATCCACTATAACTAGGAGACAACTCCAAAATAAAACACTTCCCAATAAGGATAAGTTGGTTCCCTAAATATATTACTCCCGAATATGTGTTACATAAAAGTTTACAAACATATTTTATAGGTAGAATTTTCATCTCAATTATTTAATGCATCTAGGTTCTTTCCACCAGAAATCATAAATAACAGAAAGAAAAATTTTACACTAGCAAAATTCAATTATTTCGACATCGGCTGAAACCTGAGTCCAAGTACTACAACGTAAGGTAAGTCATAGGCTGTACTTTTATAGGTAAATCCCCTCTATATTGTTTACAAATTTGCGATGTGGGACTAGACTTCTTAAAATCAATTACAACAATTTGATTTTTGACAATTAGTTGAAACTCCTTCATCCCTTCGTGAACTATAAAACATAAAAGAATAACAACATTATATAAAACCTACACTAATGTTCATGTTTTACATTATACTCCCACCGTCCCTATATTTAAGTCCTCATTTGACTTTATTTTTATCCCTAAATGTAAACCCCTTTTCAAATTACTAGATGCATTTATTAATTTTTTTCCTAAACATACCCCTACTTAATACTACTAATTTGTCTTAAAATATGAAAAGTCAAATTTAATACATATACAAACAAAGGATAATTTAGTAATGTTAATACACAAAACATACACATTAATTACACTGACAATATTTTTTAAGAAATGTAAAAAAGGCAATGGATGCCTATATTAAAGGACGAGGGAGTAATAAGTTGCAATTTTCATCTCTTCATTGAAGAGCTCGCTGAGACATTAACTAGTGAGTCCAACATTCAAAGCACAAGCATGAAGGAAGGTTAGTCCACCATTTTTAAACATTCTTTTCTAGAGTTTTGTTCATACTTTATAAATCTATATTTTCCATTTACATGTTTTTTGATTCCATGGTTCAAATTTATGTCTATATATGAAACACTCACACAAAAGGGATTAAAAAAAAAATTAAAAATAGAGGGCCAAAACTACATTTTTTTTAATATTGAGGGACCAAAAGTGGATTTAACCATAATTTAAAAATTGAAAGTAATTAATGTAACACATGTGTCAGTGCTACATATATTAGAACCAAGTTGATTAAAATACGATGTCTTATTGTTGATGTTTTTTATGATAACAAAACAAACAAATAATTTGTCTACTGTTATTCCAAAAAAAAAAATTGTCTACTAACTGTGTGTCTCAATGTGCAAGATTAAAATAGTGTTAGAAATAATAATTTAGATATTATTCGGTTGAATAATCACAAATATTATTATAAACTAGTAACTAGTAATTAATGACCAATCAATCATTGTTAAGAGTTCCACATCGGACAGGACATGACCTGATAATGTGTTTATAAGTGGGAGCAATCCTTACCTTACAAATATGAACTTATTAAAAAATACATGAGTTTATTTAAAAATATGAACCAAAGTTGTGATTGAATACTTTATAAGGACTAAAAGTCAGAGGAAAATTTTAGAAGGATTAAAACGAAAAATTGATATATCTAAAGGAATCAAAAATAGATTTAACCTTTCAATAAATAATGTATACGGTCTATATTATATTGTCACCCTGTAAAATATCGCTCAAGAGGCTATATATGGTGCGAATTGAATTTCGTTGAAAACCCACGAATAATTACCCCTTGAGTTTTCAATTCAATTTCCTTATAAAATGAAGACGTGGCAGTCCGTGGTGCATTGAAACCTTGAAGGTTTAATGACTAAAAATATTTTATTTTGATAAAAGGTTTATAGACAAAACTTAGAATTTTTATTTATTTATTATTTTTTGGTTAAGTAGTCTAATAGTTAGAAATTTAACTTTAA